>Ga0209162_1000283_pt1 | contig 56523 bp, 51 predicted proteins | sample YNPNPMetaG_FD_187121 | JGI IMG/M metagenome (GOLD analysis project Ga0209162, IMG submission 187121) | Anoxygenic and chlorotrophic microbial mat microbial communities from Yellowstone National Park, USA - YNP NP MetaG (SPAdes) (version 2) ...
AAGATTATTTGAAGGGATAAGGGAAAAGATTTTTGAATTGAGCCTGGCTTATGACGGATAAGAATATCAGTTTGACAGAGATGAAAAAGACAATTAAAGGACAGATGCGTCTAAAAAGGCAAAAAAGCTATATATAAAGGGAAGCATCTCAAGACAAGAGGGATTATGAGGCAAGATTACAGATAATGGATACCATAAAGGATTAAAAATTGCCTCCAAAACCCCTCTATCCCATTGCCTGAGATTTCTAAATCGGGATTTGGGCTATTTAATCCAGCATTTAATCTCTAACTCTGCCATGTTATAATATTTTGTTATGTCAATACTGAACAAGGCTGTTCTTTATCTGAGAATGATTAAAATTGAACACAGTGTTTTCGCACTTCCTTTTGCTTTTGCAGGGGTAATACTTGCTCAGGGTGGAATTCCTGATTTAGAAAAAATATTGTGGATTACTGTGGCAATGGTTACTGCAAGGGCTTCTGCCTTTGGTTTTAATAGAATAATTGATAGAAAAATTGATGCCCTTAATCCGAGAACAGCAAACAGAGAAATTCCAACTGGGAAAATTAAGCTATGGGAGGCAGTTTTATTCACAGTTATTTCAATAGCGATATTTATTTATTCTGCCTGGATACTTAATCCCCTTTGTTTTAAACTCTCTCCTGTTGCTATTTTTATACTTTTTATATATTCTTACACAAAGAGATTTACATGGGCATGCCATTTTGTGCTTGGATTAGCTCTTGCCCTTGCACCTCTGGGAGCATGGATTGCTATTCGGGGAAGCTTTGATTGGGAAATAATTCCAATGGTTTTGACAGTTGTATTCTGGCTTGCAGGTTTTGATACTCTTTATGCTTTATGGGATGTTGATTTTGATAAAAAATACAATATTTATTCAATACCCCGCATTTTTGGCGTTAAAAAGGCAATATATCTTGCTCGGCTTTTTCATTTTATTGCATGGAGCTTTCTTGTTTTAACTGGCTTATTTTTCAAATTAAATATATTCTACTGGCTTGGAATGGTAGTTGTTGCCTATCTATTCATACATGAACACAGACTTGTAAAACCTCATGACCTTTCAAAACTTGACATTGCTTTCTTTAATATGAATGGATATATAAGCATAACGGTATTTTTATTTACCGCAGTAGCTGTTTTGATAAAAATTTGAATTTTTTGATAATATAACAAAGGCTTGAAGACTCTGAAAATTTTTGAACAATGTCGTAGCAGTATGAGAGGAGGAAAGCATGAAAAAAATTATATTTATGTGTATATTAATATTTTTTTGTATAGTAAGCAATTCCTATTCAAAAGAAGTTCCTTTTACTCTTGAAGACAGAGACAGAATTATAAGAATTGAAACAAAGCTTGCAGAGATTGATAAAAGATTTGAACAAATTGACAAAAGATTTGAGCAAATTGATAAGAGATTTGAACAAATGATGACTTTTATGTGGATGCTTGTTGTAATTTTTACTGGAATAACTGGAGCAACCGTAGGTTTTGCTATCTGGGATAGAAAAACAATGATAAGACCTTTTGAAACAAAAACCAAATTAATAGAAGATTCATTAGCAAATGACCATGAAAAACTAAATACAGTTATTGAAGCCTTAAGAAGTCTTGCAAAAACTGATGAAAAAGTTGCTGAAATTTTAAAACGCTTTAATTTACTGTAACTAAGTTGAAATTAAAAATCTAATCGGGGAGAAATGAACTCAACTTTTATTGTAAGGGCACAGTATCTGATTACAATGAATAAAAAGGAGCAAATAATTGAAAATGGAGCTGTTGTTGTTAAAGATGGAAGGGTTGCGGATATTGGAGAATTTGGCGAAATATTGAAAAAATACAAGGAGCAAATCCCTGTATATGGCAACTCCCATTCTGCCTTGATGCCAGGATTTATAAATACTCATACTCACGCTGCAATGGTTTTATTCAGGGGAATTGCGGATGACCTTCCATTAAAGCAGTGGCTTACTGAGCATATATGGCCCAGAGAGGCAAAATTTTTAAGTGAAGAATTTGTCTATGATGGCACTCTACTTGCTTGTCTTGAAATGCTAAAAAGTGGCACAACTACCTTCAGTGACATGTATTTTTTCACTGAAAGTATAGCAAAGGCAGCAAAAGATGCAGGTATCAAAGCAGTTGTAGGACAGGGAGTTCTTGATTTTCCAACTCCGAGTGGTTCTGGTGCAAAGGATTATCTTGCCAAGGCTGAGGATTTTATAAAGAATTTTAAATCCGATGACTACATAATTCCAGCGGTTGCACCTCATGCAATTTATACATGTAGCAGGGAAACTTTGCTTTCCTGTAAAGAACTCGCCCTCAAATATAATGTTCCCATGCACATACATCTAAGCGAAACCTTTCAGGAAGTTGAAGAGTCTTTGAATAGACATGGATTAAGACCTGTTAAATATCTTGATAGCATAGGATTACTTGAAGCGAAAATAATTGCAGCCCATTGTGTCTGGCTTAATGAGGAAGAAATAGAAATTATGGCAAAACATAATGTTGGAGTATCTCATTGCATTGAAAGTAATCTTAAGCTTTCAAGCGGAATCGCACCAGTTGCGAAAATGATTCGTAAAGGAGTAAAAGTGAGCATGGGAACAGACGGTGCTGCAAGCAACAACAACCTTGACCTTCTTGAGGAGATTTCTATTGCAGCGAAGGTTCAGAAAGGAATAACCGCAGATCCCACAGTTCTTGATGTAAAAACCTGCATGAAAATGCTTACAATTTGGGCTGCGGAAGGATTAGGGCTTGAAAAGGAAATTGGAAGTATAGAAGTAGGTAAAAAAGCTGACATGATATTAATGAACCTCAGGATGCCTCATTTACAACCAATTTACGATATTTATTCAACGATAATCTATTCTGCAAAAGCCTCTGACATTGAAGATGTTTTTGTAAATGGTGTTCCTGTAATACTCAATGGAAGAGCTCAGTTTATTGATGAAGATGAGATAATTGACAAAGCATTATGGTGGTCTGAAAGAATCAAAAACTGATGAAATTTCTCAAATAACTTAAATATCTTTTTATATCTGGAATTTTTCTAAGAACTTCCTTACAAATTCTTTTCATATCCACCTTTTCATAATCATGGGCAAGAAAATTTCGAAGTCCTCCTATTCTTGCAAAGTTATAGGCAAAATCTGATGGAATTATCCCATTTTCTCCAAGGATATCAATTGCTTCTGAGTATGTTTGAGGAGTTCTGAAATTTCTTTCTTTTATTATCATTTCAGCAAGAGAAATACAGGAATCAGCAGTTAAATATAAATAGTGTAAAAGAGCACCTCTGAATAGAGGATCAGAAAATTTCTGCTCACAGTCTTTCTCCATAAGCTCAAGAATTTTTAAATATTCTTCAATTTTTTCAATTTTGATTTTTATGGCTTCTTTCATCGTCCTGCAAATATTTTTCTTTGAGTTTTAAAATCAATAGCGCTATGAATTATTTTGCATTCAAACATTTTTCTTAATTCTGGATTTCTATCATAGAGAACTTTGCCCTTTCTTACTATTTCTTCAAGAAGAATCAAATTTTTTGCCCTATTTAAAGCTAAAAGGTCTATTTTGTCAGTTTTGAGCTGTCTTGTTAAAAAAGCATGTAGCGTTAACTCATCATCTACTGAAGGATTTAAAGTAAAATAAACAGCCACATCAATGTCACTTTTAAAAGTATAAGTACCCTCAGCATAAGAACCAAATAAATAAGCAAATTCTATCTTGATTTCACCAGAATTTTCTAATTCTTTAAAAGCTTTTTTTAATTTTTCTTCTAATTCCATGTGTTAAAGTATCACAAATCTTAATCTTTCATCAACTCATAGACAAGCATATCAAGGCTTAAGCTACGAGCTTGCCTGAGGGCAAGATTTGCTCTATAAAGGAGGGAGTAAACTTTTTCGCCAGCTTCTGTTTTATTTGTGTAATACCAGTTTAATGCACCAAGAATCATATCAGGCTCTACATTACGAAGCTTTTCAAGAATGCTGAATGCTTTCTGTCTGTCTTTTTTTCTTATCGCATCAATTAAATCAAAAGCTGTGAATTCGCCAAGTTCCGTAAGGACATCCTTGATTTCAAATAAACCAACAGATTTACTCTCTGTTAAAAGTGCTATTTTTTCAATCTCAGAAGAAATCAAACCGGGTTGTCCACCTGTAACGTTAATCAAATAATTAATTGCATCAGCTTTAAGATTTATTCCATGCTGGCTGGCTTTATAATTTATCCATTCTGATAAATCTCTCTCAGGTATATCAAGATTGAAAATTAAGCAATTTTTTTCTTTTTTCAGAAAAGTTATTTCATCTGAAAGGTCTTTGTTTGAAGCATTGCAGAGAATGACGAGAGAAACAGAAGTGGAAGGAGTATTTACAACCTTTTTTAGCCATTCAATTTTCTTTTCTGTTTTTTTTATCTTTTCAAAACCATAAATCAAAAGTATTCTTTTATCTACAAATAAAGAGTTTGCACTCATTAATGCAGTCATATCAATGTCTTCGGCTGACTCATATGTTTCAATAGAAATTGATGGAAAATTTTTTCTTATCAGTTTACTGACTTCAGAAATAAAAAAGGGTTCTGTTGTATAACAGAAATAAATTAGTTTCAAAAGTCCCCTTTTTATTTCTTTTTCTAATTCTTGAATGTATAACATTTAACCTTAACTATTCTGATTTAGGCAAAGAATTTTCTATTTTTTCATTTGTTTCAAAAATTAGCCTTCTTACCATATCATCGCATATATCTCTCATAAGGCTCTCAATTGCTATGTCTCTGTCCGCAATTATACTCTTTAAATCTTTCTGAGTTCTAAAGTAAGTTGTAAAAGGTGATGCGGGATTAAATTCTTTAATTTTATTGTTTTTTTCGTCATAAATAGTCACTTTTATAACCATTAAAACCTGATACTCAACGGTATTTAACCCGATTTCTGAAAGAGAAGAAAGTCTGTAGTTCTTTATCTGAATATCAATTACTCTATTTGCCGACGAAGTAAGCGTAAAGCCATTTTCAGCAAGTCTCTGGTAAGCAATCTTTCTCATTTTATCTTGAAGTCCCGGTTCAAGTGTAAGATTTTCAACATTTCTCAAATAAATCTCCTGAAAGGGCAAATCAGCCTTTGTATGAATATTATATCCACAACTTTGAGTAAAGGTAGCAAAAAATATTAATGATAAAAATAATAAAAATAGTTTTTTCATCGTTATTTCTCCTTGATATAAGCATTTATAAATTTTCTTATTTGCCGTAAAAACTCTTCCTGAGATATGCCATGAAAAGTTCTCATTTCATTGAGGCATTCCTCTATAAAACCAATTAAATCAGTTATCCGCTTTATATTCAAACTGGAAATAACCATTCTCTATTGCCTCTAAGATATCTTTTATAAATTCTTTTTGCTTAAAAGCTAAATCAGCAGCCTTTTTCATTATAAGCTCTTCATATTCATCAGCAAACTCTTCATTCTTTGCATATATTCGTATTCCCTTGATAATCTCATACTGAAAAAGTGAGTCCTGCTCGTGCATAAATACAAGGTCTATCTCAAAGGGCTCAAAGAGAATTGCAAAATCCCTGTAAAGCTCTCCATAGGTCAAAATCGGAGCAGGAGAAATTTCTTCAAAATAAACAGCAATGTCAAGGTCTGAATAAGGCTCAACAGATACATCTTCTCCATCAATATACCTTTTGCCAGCCTCAGCCTGAGAACCAAAAAGATATATCATGGAAATTTTATATTTTTCAGCTATTTCACTAAGCGAAAGCATATAATTATGATACCATAAAGCTTATATTGTAATTTATGAAGCTTTTCCTATCCCTTAACCACTATATTTACAAGTTTGCCTTTGACGGGGATGACTTTGAGGATTTCTTTTCCATCTATCCACTGCTTTACCTTTTCGTCATTAAGAGCTATTTTCGTAACTTCTTCATCGCTTAATCCCTGAGGAATCATAATTTTTGAGCGGACTTTGCCGTTTATCTGCACAACAAGCTCAATCATCTGTTCAAGGGCAAGTTCCTCATCATACTCTGGCCATGGCTCATTGAGAATAAAGCCTTTTTCTCCAATTGCCTTCCATAGTTCCTCTGCAATATGAGGAGCAAAGGGACTTAAAAGTATAAGAAATTTTTTCAAAGCGAATTTAAAAACTTTGCGTTCTTCATCAGTTTTAGGCTCAAAGTGATAGACTTCATTAACAAACTCCATTAATCTTGCAATGGCTGTGTTAAACTGGTATTCCTTTTCTATGTCAAGGGTTACCCTTTTTATTGTTCTGTGAATCAGACTAAGGATTGAAATTGAAGGAGATTCCTCGCCTTTCTTTAGTTCGGCTCGGAATGACAAAACAGAAGGCTCAAGAATTTCTCCTTCTATATCTTTCAACCATTTATGATGTTTATAAATCAAAGAGTAAACTCTTTTTAAGAATCTGTGCGCACCTTCAACTCCCTGTGAAGACCATTCAAGGTCTTTTTCAGGTGGTGCTGCAAAAAGGGAAAAAACCCTCACTGTATCTGCTCCGTAAGTTTCTATCATTTCATCAGGGTCAACAATATTTTTCTTAGACTTTGACATCTTTTCAACTCTTCCAATCTGTACATCTCTTACACAGTGAATACATTTACCATCCTTTACTTCCTTTGGAAAGAGCCAATCATGCTCAGGACAACGATAACTTTCCATGCAAACCATTCCCTGAGTAAGAAGTCTCTGAAAGGGTTCATCAAAGGGAACTATCCCTAAATCACGAAGCACCTTTGTAAAAAATCGTGCATAAAGAAGGTGTAACACTGCATGCTCAATTCCGCCAATGTACTGGTCAACAGGCATCCAGTATTTTATTTTCTCTTTATGAAAAGCCTCTTCATCATGAAGAGAGCAGTATCTTATAAAATACCAAGAGGAGTCAACAAAGGTATCCATTGTATCTGTTTCTCTACGAGCATCACCTCCACATTTTGGACATTTTGTTTTGTAAAATTCTTCAGCATATTTAAGGGGAGACTCCCCCTTTCCTGTTAAGCTTACATTTTCAGGAAGTATTACTGGCAGGTCTTCCTCAGGCACTGGAACTATGCCACATTTGTCGCAATAAATTATTGGAATAGGAGTGCCCCAGTAACGCTGTCTTGAGATTCCCCAGTCTCTGAGCCTGTAATTGACAGTCTTTTTACCCAAACCTTTTTCTTCAATGTAATCAGCAACAGCTTTTTTGCCTTCTGCTGAAGAAAGCCCTGAAAAGGCTCCTGAATTGACCATTATCCCTTCATCTTCGTATGCCTCTTTAAGAGGCTCGGGGAGCTCTTTATTGTCAGGTTTTATAACAACTTTTATGGGTATCCCGTATCGTACGGCAAATTCAAAATCTCTCTGGTCATGGGCTGGAACACTCATTATAGCACCTGTTCCGTATTCCATTAAAACAAAATTGGCAATCCATATTGGGACTCTCTCTCCATTGAGAGGATTTATTGCATATTTGCCTGTGAAGACTCCTTCTTTAATTTCTGGTTCACGCTGAAGTTGCCTTATTCTTTTGAGTGCAGATTTGTCATCACAGAGTTTCTCTGCAAAAGGATGTTCTGGTGAGATACACATGAAGGTTACACCAAAAATTGTATCAGGTCTTGTTGTAAAAATTCTTAAAGCTGAATCCATTCCTTCAATTGGAAAATCAACCTCAACTCCTTCACTTTTTCCAATCCAGTTACGCTGCATTGTAAGAACTTTCTCAGGCCAGCCGGTAAGTTTATCACAATCCTGCAGTAACTCCTCTGCATAGGCTGTTATTTTCAAAAACCATTGCTCAAGCTCCTTTTGTTCAACTTGACTTTCACATCTCCAGCAAGCACCATCAATTACCTGTTCATTGGCAAGCACTGTCCCGCAGGAAGGACACCAGTTAACAAAGGATGATTTTCTATAAGCAAGCCCCTTTTCATAAAGTTTTAAAAATATCCATTGATTCCATCTGTAGTATTCCGGAGCGCAGGTTGTAACCTCACGCCTCCAGTCATAACTTAAGCCAAGTCTTATTAGCTGTTTTTTCATGTAATCAATGTTTTCATAAGTCCATTTTGCAGGATGAACTCCGTGTTTTATAGCAGCATTTTCTGCAGGAAGTCCAAAGGCATCCCATCCCATGGGATGAAGCACGTTAAAGCCTCTCATTCTTTTATACCTTGCAATAACATCACCAATTGCATAGTTACGCACATGTCCCATGTGAATTCTTCCGCTTGGATAGGGAAACATCTCAAGGCAGTAGAATTTCTTTTTCTCTTGCTCTTCATTTACTTCAAAAAGCGAAGCTTTTTCCTGAGGCGAAGCCGAAAGTATCAAAAGGCTTATTTTAAGCCATTCATTCTGCCATTTTTTTTCTATATCATGAAAATCATAATTCTGGTGCATAATGCCTCCCAAGTGAATTATTTGCAGTATTATATAGAGAAAAATGGCAAAAATTCAAATTTTATAAAGGAATATAAAAACCTGGGAAATGAACAGGGTATAAAATAGCCTAATTTCCTGTAAGCAATTAAAAAAAGGAGGAAGGTATACCTTCCTCCTTCTAATTTCACTTAGTTTTTGAGGTTTAGAAAAATATAGAGCTTATACCCACAAGAATAATAAGTAAAACTATCCCAAGCCCTATACTCCAGAGAATAAGTTTTTTCTCAATTGGAAGTAAGGGTTCATATTCCATTTTCTCAAGTTCTTCTTTGAGTTTTGCCTCTTCTGGCATTTTTTCACCTCCTTTATCCAGATATTATTGGAGGTTTTACTCCGTGGAAAAATATATAAGAAATTAACAGCCCTATCCATAGAATGAATCCGAAAAGGCATATGAGATAAACAAGGGCAAGTTTGCCAATTCCTTCTTCCCATAGCTTTCTGAAATCAGAAATTACTCCAATAGCAAAAAAGGTTATGAGGAAAAATAGTTTTCTTAAAGCATCCGTAGCATTGGTTGCTACTTCTGTTTGTGAAACAATTTTTTTAGAATTTTTTATACTTTCTTCAGTTTCTTTTATTTTCTTTTTATTTGCTTCAATCTTTGCCATAAGAACTTCTTTTTCTTGAGGATTTTTTATTTGAGCAAGACTGTCTTCAATTGTCTTAATTTCTGTTTTCAGCCTTTTAATCTGAGTATCAGCAACCTTTACTTCAGGAGCATAAGGAATGGATATAACAAGAATCACAACAAATGTAATAATATAAGCCATAACGAATTTTGGGAATCTTCTCCAAATCTCACCGCCACTTATCTTTTCACCTGGCTTACACTCAATTTTTGCACACCATATATAAGCAAGAATGAATGCCCAGATACTAATAAAGACATCAATAAATAACTTTACTGTTGATGCAACCATAAGCATCCAGTCTGGCTCATACTTTATTCCTGTCACGCTTTCAGTTTTTGCTCTTATAAGTGCATCAACAATTGCTCCAGAAGCAAAAGCTCCGCCATCAGTTTTTACGGTAAGACCCATCCATGCGCCTGCAACCATAGGCTCTTTCCAGAGGAAAGCCTGTGCAAAAAAAGGTAGTATTACAAGTTCTATTACTGCGAATATAACCACAAGAGAAGAAACCATTATAGGTATTACAGGTCTTGCTTTAATTGCACCTCCTGTTGCAATTGCTGCTGAAACACCGCATATTGAAATACCTGAGGCAAGAGGAGCAGCCCATTCTTTGTTAAACTTAAACCATTTTCTTGCTATCCAGTAAACTAAAGCCCAGTAAATAAGATAAGCAACAATCATGGCACAGAACCCATTAAATAAAACAGCTGATGCAAGACCTATAGCCTGTGCAGCTTTTAAACCAAGTAGCGCACCCATAAGCCCTATGGCTGTTTTAATATAAAACTCTGCTTTAAGTGCTTCACCAATAAACCTCGCAAATCCTCTGAAGAAGTTACCCACTATCAGCCCAAGTAAAAGAGCAAAAATAAAACCACCCTCACCTGTTAGTTTAAGCGACCAGGCAACTCCTGCTTTTTTTGCATCTGTCGCAGCAAAGTATGAATAATGACCTATAAACCAGCAAAGATAACTGAGCCAGAAAACAAAAAAGAAACCAATGTTAAACTTAACTATGTTAATTCGCATGAGAGCAGAACCAATTGAAAATACAACAGCCATAAAAATATAGGTCAGAATAAGAGACGCAAAACCCGAAAGACCCAAAGACTGATAAAACTTCCCTGTGGGTATCATTGCCTTGCTTGAATCAGTCCATTCTTCTGTTTTAACAACCCAGCCAAGAGGGTCAATTCCTGTATAGGCAAGAAGAGAAACCAGAAAGATTATAATTGCCAACCAGAACGCCAGCCAGTCCTCGCTTATTCCTTTTTTAGGTGCTTCCATCTTTTTACCTCCTTTCTGAGAGTTTTTTGAAAATCTTTACCAATATATTAATTAAAATAAAGAATAATTGCAATATGCTGGAAAATCCTGAAATGCCGATAGAAAATTATGTTTTGGACTATTTTATTATCGGAGTCATTCCTTCGCTTCAGCTCAGGGTCAGGGAGACAGAAAGGAGTCATTCTGAGCTTTTTTTGTCATTCTGAACGGAGCGTCAGCGGAGTGAAGAATCTCATCTTTTTTTCTGAGAGATTCCTCGGGGGATTTACCCCCTCGGAATGACGGGATGAGCTCAAGACAGCTCTTTCCTATCAGCAATTTTTGGAAAATTATCGCATTTCTCAGAAGCGAAATTGAAAATACCAATTTCTTAAAAAAGTCAGCCTTTTCAAAGATTAAGCATCAATTTTTTATTTTTGTTATGATAAATAAATAAAAAAAGGAGGTCATGTCAACATGAAGGCATCAAAGCTTTGGAAAGAGCTTTTAAAAAATCCCCATGAAAATAAAGATATATTGAAAGAAATTGAAAGACTGGCAAGAGAAAATACTGACAAAACAGAAATTCATTTTGGCACTTCAGGCTGGAGGGGTGAGATAGGCTCAGACTTTACCTTTCAGAACTTAAGAGTTCTTACAAAGGCATTAATTGAAGCAGTAAAAAGCGAAGACAGAAATATTCTTAAAAGTATCGGGGTTAACTCTTTCAATGAATTCAAAGAAAGAGGTGTAATAGTAGGTCATGATAACAGAATTTTAGGCAAGGAATTCTCAATGGAAGTAATGGGAATGCTTCAAAATGAAAAAATAAAATGCTTCTATGCAGGCGAATCATCCACTCCTGAGTTTTCTGCGGGAATTGTAGAATCAGGTGTGGCAGCATCGATAAATCTTACGCCAAGTCACAACCCAGCAAACTACGGAGGCTTTAAACTGAATCCCTCTGATGGAGGACCTGCTCCTGAGGAACTTACAAAACCTATAGAAACACTTGGAAATGAGATAATGAAAAATGCTTCATCAATAAAATCCTTTTATCCCGAAAAAATTGAAAAAATTGACCTTACAGGGCTTTATATCAACTTTATAAAGAAAAGAAAAATGATTGATACAGAAAAAATTAAAGAATTCCTTACAAAAACTCAAACTGCCATAGCAGTTGACCATATGCATGGAGCAACAAGAGGGAAAATTGCAAGAATTTTATCATTAAAACCAGGCACTTTTATATGCCTAAGAAGAGAAGATGACCCATTTTTTGAAGGACTTTCACCAGAACCAAGTGAGGAAAATCTTAAATTAGCCCTTTCACATCTTAAAAAAGACAGAGTAGGCTTTTGCGCAATAATTGACCCTGATGGCGACAGAGTCAGATTTGCAGATTTGCAAAGGCAGATTCCAATGAACTATTTTGGTGCTATGGCTTTCCATTTCCTTTATTCATACAAAAAAATGCGGGGGATTGTTGTAAAAAGTGTTGGAACAAGCAACTTTGTAAGTGCAATTGCAAAAGCCTTCGGCGTGGAAGTTGTTGAAACAAAGGTTGGATTTAAGAATTTCAGACCCTATCTTCTTCCTGATTCAGAAAAGAAAGCTTTGGTTGCCTTTGAAGAGTCAGATGGAATTTCTATTCAGAATCACACCCTTGAAAAAGATGCTATATTGGGAATTTTACTTGCCCTTGAAATGCTTGCAACAACAGGAAAAAGTTTAAGTGAATATCTTGAAGAAATAGAATCACAGTTTGGCAGATACTTTTCTGACAGAACTGGTATAGAAATTCCAAGAGAAAGCTTTGGACCTCATTTAAAAGAGACCATATCCTCAATTGCTAATCTTTTCAAATCAGGAGACGAAATTCAGATTGGCAAAACAAAGAAAACCATTGCCTCAATTATAACTGTGGACGGGATAAAGATAATATTTACTGACAATAGCTGGTTAATGATTCGTCCTTCAGGAACTGAACCCAAAATAAGAATTTATGTTGAAGCAAACTCTATTCAGGAAAAAAATCTTCTTATGGATGAAGCAAAAATTTTAATAAATAGACTTTGCACTGAAGGTATCAGTTGCATGAGATAAATTATTCAAAGGAGGGCAGAAAAATTGAATTACATCGTTGTTACAGGTGGAGCAGGATTTATTGGCTCAAATGTAGTAAAAAGGCTTAATGAACTTGGCGAAGATAAAATCTTTATTGTTGACAATCTTGATAAGTCTGAAAAGTGGAAAAATCTTGTAAGCCTTAATTTTGAAGACTATATACATAAAGACCTGTTTCTTGATGAAATAAAAAAAGGCTCCTTTGATGGCTCAATAAAAGCAATAATACATCTCGGAGCAAGAAGTAGCACAACTGAGCAGGATGTTGATTTTCTTATGAAAAACAATTATGAATACACAAAAGAGCTTGCAAAATGGTCAATAAAAAACAATGTAAGATTTATTTATGCATCATCAGCAGCCACATACGGAGACGGTTCAAAAGGATTTTCTGATGCTCATGAAACAATCCCTCAACTTAAACCTTTAAATGCTTATGGATTCTCAAAACAAATTTTTGATTTGTGGGCATTGAAAAATAAGATTCTTGATAAAATAGCAGGATTAAAATATTTCAATGTTTACGGACCTGGTGAATATCATAAAGGTGACATGCGTAGCATGGTTCTTAAAGCTTATGAGCAGATTAAAAGAGATGGCAAAATAAGGCTTTTTAAGTCATATAAGCCTGAATACAAAGACGGTGAGCAGTTAAGGGATTTTATATATGTGAAAGATGCTGTTGATATGACCCTTTTCTTTCTTGAAAAGCCCGAGTTAAATGGAATTTTCAATATTGGCACAGGTCAGCCTCGTTCATGGAATGACCTCGCCCGTGCAGTTTTTTCATCCCTTAAAATGCAATTAAACATAGTGTATGTGGATATGCCTGAAGAAATAAAAGATAAGTATCAATATTTTACAAAAGCAGAAATGAAAAAACTTAAAGATGCTGGCTATAAAAAGCCAGTAACTTCTCTTGAAGAAGCAGTAAAAGACTATATAATGAATTATCTTGAAAAGAACTTATAATTAATGGAAATTGCCATTAGAAGGCACTTTTAGGTGCTTCTTAAAATTGCCGATAGAAATCTCTTTTCGGGTGATTTTGTGATTCCTTCGTTTCGCTCAGGACATTGTCTGACCCCTCTTTTTCGTCATTCTGAGGGAGCGCAAGCGACTGAAGAATCTCCACAGGAGACCCTTCGGCTACGCCTCAGGGTGACAGGGGAAGGTATCATTCCTTCGCCTCCCCTTCGCTGACCCTTCGCTGAAGCTCAGGGCTTCGGCTCAGGACAGCGCTTCGGGGCGTTTAGCCCCTCAGAATGACGGGATGGGCTCAAGACCTCTCTTTTCTATCGGCAATTTTAGGTTCTTCATTAATATAGCCCAGATATTCTCAGAATATTTTATAATAACATTATGTTTGCACAATATCAGGCATTTATATGGAATGGCAAGGAAAGAAATTTAAAGCCTGTTATAAGAATTCCAAAGCAGAATATAGATGAACTCTATGGCATTGATAAGCAAAAACAGTTGCTTTTAACAAATACAAAAGCTTTTATTGAAGGCAGACGGGTAAATAATGTTTTACTGTGGGGTGAAAGGGGAACAGGTAAAACAACTTTGATAAGAAGTCTTTTGAATTATTTCAAGGAAACACCATTAAGAATGATTCAGGTTTTAAAAAATGACATAATCACAATTCCTTATCTTTACGACATAATTCATGAAAATCCTGATTACAGATTTATCCTCTTCATTGATGACCTTTCCTTTAATGAAAATGAGCAGGAATTCAGAGACTTAAAAATTGTTATGGATGGAGGAATTGAGGAAATACCTGAGAATTCATTAATTTATGCTACTTCAAACAGAAGAAATCTTATGCCTTCTGTATCCCAGAGTGAAAATGAACTTTTCCCTGAAGACAGCATCCAGGAAAGGGCTTCCCTGCTTGAAAGGTTCGGTTTGAGAATAGGATTTTACAGATTTTCAGATGAACAATACATAGAAATAGTAAAGCACTATGCAAGCAAAGACGGGATAAGGATGCCAGAGGAAGAATTAATTAAAAAAGCCCGGCAGTGGGCTTTAATTCACGGGACAACAGGCCGTTCAGCCTACCAGTTCATCCTAAGCCTTCAGATTGAATTTTGAGATTGATTAAATCAATAAGTTCTTAAATCTTTAAAAATTTCCTCAAATTGAGACCTCGCATAGTCAAGATTTTCAAGAATATCTCTCGCCAATAAATCCGGTTCAGGAAGATTCTCCGCATCCTCCAAGCTTTTGTCCTTAATCCAGAAAATATCCAGATTAACCTTATCCCGTTGCAAAATTTCTTCATAAGTAAAACAACGCCATCTGCCGTCAGGATTATCCTCACTCCAAGTAGGTTTTCTATCAAATCTATTGTGGGGATTGTAGCATTGAATAAATTCTTTTAAATCTTCATAGCGAAGAGGATTTGTCTTTAAAGTAAAGTTCATATTTGTTCGTAAATCATAAAACCAAACCTTTTCTGTCCAGGGTTTTTCACTGGCTGGCTTACGGTCAAAGAAAAGAACATTTGCTTTAACACCTTGCGCATAAAAGATGCCAGTAGGAAGTCTTAAAATCGTATGCAAATCGCATTCGGCAAGCAATTTCCTCCTAACAACTTCTCCTGCCCCGCCTTCAAACAAAACATTATCAGGAATTACTATTGCAGCTCGTCCATGAATTTTAAGCAATGATTTGACATGTTGCACAAAATTGAGCTGTTTGTTGGAAGTGGTTGTCCAGAAATCGGGACGCTCGTAGACAAGTGACTCTTTTTCTGCTTTTCCTTCGCCGTTGACAATGGTGATACTGCTTTTTTTGCCAAATGGGGGATTGGTGAGGATTATATCATAATGTTCTTTTGGTTCTGCAACCAGCGAATCACCAACTTCGATTGGGCTTTCATTTCCTCCAATCCCATGTAAATAAAGATTCATGACACACAAGCGGGCAACGCCATCCACAAGCTCTTTCCCAAAAACGGTGTTGTATTTAAGGAATTGTTTCTGCTCTTTATCCAGATTGTAATTGTTTGAAATATAATCATAAGTAGCCAGAAGGAAACCGCCTGTTCCACAGGCAGGGTCATAAATGGTTTCGCCAGGTTTGGGTTGAATTACCTCAACCATAGCTTTTATTAACGGGCGAGGTGTAAAGTATTGACCTGCTCCGCTCTTTGTGTCTTCTGCGTTCTTTTGCAACAAACCTTCGTATATCACTCCTTTTATATCAATGTCCATTCCTATCCAGGTCTCTGTATTGATAAGGTCAATCAATCTTCTAAGTTTTGCTGGGTCTTGAATTTTGTTCTGTGATTTTCTAAAAATGACACCTAACATGCCTTTTTCTTTTCCAAGAGTTTCAAGAATATGGCGATACTGAACTTCCAATTCATCACCATCTTTATCAAGAAGACTTTGCCAATCCAATCCTTTTGGAATGATGGACGGTTTATTAAAAGGAGGTTTTGTCTGCTCATCTGCCATTTTGAGAAACAAGAGATATGTCAACTGTTCTACATAATCACCATAACTTACCCCATCATCGCGTAAGACATTGCAATAATTCCAGACCCTTTGAACAATAGCAGGTGCCTCGTTTGCCATTTTATCTGCCTCCTTTCTTTTTTACTTTTTTCTCACTTTCTCGTTTTGCCTTTTCCTCCCTTATTCTTTCCAGCAATTTTTCTGCTGGCTCATCGTTGGGGTCTTGCGGCACAACTTTCCCCTCAAATGCCCTTTTAAGAATGCTCTGACGCAAACGCTCTGCCTCTTTCAAGCTCCTGTCAATCGCTTTTTCCACCTCATCAACCACAGAAAACCGCCGCTCGATTTCTTCGACGACGCGGTGCTGTTCGGCGAGAGGGGGGAGGGGAATAATAGATAAAATTACAAACTCTTTTGGAACTCTTAGTTGTCCTACAGTACTTTTAAAATGCATCTTTGCTCTATGTCTATAAGTTTCTTGCCTTATAAAGTAAAATATTATTTCAGGTAAAATACAACTAGTAGGTCTTATAACTATAAATTCAGTGGAACCGAAACCTACTCCGTTTTTAAGATTCCTTGCTATTGCAGATTTTCCATTTTCCATACATGGAGTTATACGAGCAAATAAGACGTCATTTTCTTTAAAATGTGTATGTCCTTTTCGTGCATCTTTCAAAGGCAAAATAGTAGGATTTTTTATTGTTCCTGTAACTTCATCTATTGAAGACATCGGAATAAATGTAGTTGGAAGCATTGGATCAAAGTTAGAATAATCATCTTCTGGAGTAATATCACTTACTTCCCCCAATCTCACCCACACCCATCCTTCTGGCAATTCGGGAAGTTCAGAAGCATTCACAGGTGGGAGCTCTCTGTATTTCTTGCCGAGTTTTTTCTTTCGCTCCTCTTTTATTCGTTCAAGAAGTACGGATGCGGACTCATAGTTTTGAGTGGTGAATTTTGAATGTTGAGTGTTGAATGTTGAATTCTCAGTTTTGAATGTTGAGTTTTGAGTGTTGAGTTGAGGATTTTGAGTTTGTTTTAATTCATCATTCAAAATTGATAATTCAAAACTCTTTCTCCATTCTTCGGTTAACTTGCCTTCAAAGGCATATTTCAGCACCGCCTGCCGATAGCGTTTGATTTGCTCCTTTGCCTTCTTCAGTGCCTCCACCCCGGCATCAAGCTTGGTAAAAAGCTCTTCTATTTTTGTAACAATGCGACGCTGTTCAGCAAGAGGGGGGAGGGGTAGAGGAATATTCCAAAATAAATTAGGTTCAACATGAGGTATACCAACGCCTCGAGGATGTTTATTTATATATTCATATTGTGTCTGAAGAAAGTAATACAGGAAAGGTTTATTTATGTCTGCACATTCTAATTTTGCAAGAGTAGAACCAATAACTCCCTTTACACCTCTTCCAACTAATCCACATCTTGCACCATCCCAAACAATTAATATATCCTCAGGTGCACAAGTAGGACAATTTTCTCCATCTGTATATTGATTAAATTTTTTCAATTCAAATGCTTCAATATTTATGTATGGAAGCTTTAAAAATTCACTTTTATCTCCTAAATTTTTCGGTTTTTTACCTTTTACTAATTTTATCACCTCTCCCAATCTCACCCATCCCCAGCCTCTTGGGAGTTTTGAGTGTTGAGTGTTGAATGTTGAATTCTCAGTTTTGAATGTTGAGTTTTGAATGTTGAATTTTGAATTTTGAGTGTTGAGTGTTGAGTTGGGCGATGGTATTTGCTTTTGTAAATTTTTTCTATCTTTTCTTTTCATATGATAAACCTTCTTTATTCTCATTCATAACTCAAAATTCATAATTCATGACTCTTCTTCAAACAACTTTTTTCCTTTTTCAGTCAGTACATATCTGCCAGTTTTACGTGGTCCCTGGAATTCAATCAGACCTAAACTTTTAAGGAATTTTATATCTTTTTCTATTACCCGAGTAGTTACTCCAAAAACATCTGCTAATTCAACAACAGAAATATTACTTCCACTATGTAAAGTCCTAAGAATTCTTTCAGCCCTCTCTAATTTTTTACCTTTTATTCCAAACTTTATTCCGAACTTTATTCCGAACTCTTCATATTTGTCTTTTTCTATAATAAGTCCTGACAAGGATTCTTTAAATTCTATCTTATAGCCTTCACCTTCCTCTATAATCTGCTTTAATTCTTTAGAATTCATAACTCATAACTCATAACTCAAAATTCATAACTCTTTCACGCCGCCAACACCTGATTCAATTCTTCCAGTATTTTATCCAGTTCATTTCCAAAAAGCTTATATGCCTTTATAAGTCCGCCTTTTTCAATAAATGGAGATAGTTCAAAATCGTCCTTTTCAATGGCAAGTGAACTTGCAATATGGTCCTTAATCTTTGTGAGCCAGTTCATCTGCTCTGGAGTAAATTTCTTGCTTTGTTGCTCTTGCTGTTTTATCCATTTTTCAAATCGCTCATTGACAATCTCAGCAAAAGGAACAAGTTTGTTTTCTTTGCCAAGGGCAAATCGCAATAAAGAAATGATATCAGTAAGAAGCCTTTGCGGTCCTGCTTTTTTTACCCTTGATTGTTCAAGCTGTTCGTATGCCTGCCAGAGGAGCTCCGTTGTTAAGTTGTAGGGAGGCTTCTGGATAGCCTCTGCCAGTTGCTTTATCTCCTGATATGTAATATGTCTTCTCCCATAAGGTTGGTTATAAATCATCTGGAGTGCGGTTAATTCATTTTTATTGTCTTCAATGAATTTTTTGAATGTATCAATAATCCCTCTTGCCCTTTCCTTTGCCTGTTCGTCAAATCCTGCAAAAATGATTCCGTCCCTGCTAATGGTATCAATAATCTGCTCGTTTCTTTTCTTTATCTCAATTAAAAGATTTCGCAATTCTGGTTTATCAAAAGGTTCGCAAGCCTCATCTATTAATTTCTTTTTAGCAGCATGGATTTGTTCTTCCGTAGGGTCTTCTATCTGGAAAATTTCTTTTGCTTTTTCAATTGCTTTGTCAGGGTCTGTTGCATCTAATAGATTGCTTATAATAGTGTTCAAAGGTTGTTTGGCAGCATCTTCTATTTCCTTTCTGTCTTCTTTCCCAATCTCACCAGCAAGCTTTGCAAGTCTACCAGCCAGAGATGTTATTGAATCAGTATCTCTATTGCCAAGAGCAATTGAAAAAAGCAGTTTATCAAAGGGAACGCCAGGTTTTCTTTCCAATGGGCGGGAGTCTGTCTTATCACTTTCGCAAACACCTACGGCATCAACAATGATAAAATGGGTTTTATGTTTAGCGTCGGGAGTCACAGCATTAAGCTCAGTAGGAGAAAGCGTGCGGGTTCCTCTGCCTTTCATCTGTTCAAAATAGATTCTTGAGTTTACATCGCGCATGAAGATAATGCATTCAATAGGTTTGATATCCGTACCCGTTGAAATCATGTCTACAGTAACTGCAATGCGGGGGTTGTAGGAGTTGCGAAATGACTGAATTAAATCTTCAGGTTTTTCGCCAGTTGTTTTATAGGTTATCTTCTTACAAAAGTCGTTGCCTCTTCCAAACTCCTCTCTTACAATGTGGACAATGTCCTCTGCATGAGAATCATCTTTGGCATAGATTAATGTTTTTGGTACTTCTTCTCTACCGGGAAAGATTTCGGTAAAAAGTTTTTCTTTAAAGGTCCTTATTACTGTTCTTATCTGGTCTGGTGCAACCACATCTCTATCTAATTGATTGGGAGAATATTCAATATCTTCATCAAGTTGTTCCCATCGCACTTTTCTGGTAAGTTTATCCCGCTTATCAATGTAATATCCTGCTTCTACTTTGCTTCCTTTTTCGGTAATTTCGGTTTTGATACGGTAGACCTCATAGGGCACATTCACACCATCAGCCACAGCTTTTTCATAACTATATTCTGAAACAAGATTTTGATTGAAAAATCCAAGTGTTTGCTTTGAGGGAGTAGCAGTCAGTCCAATGATATAGGCATCAAAATACTCAAGCACCTGTCGCCATAGATTATAAATAGAACGATGGCACTCATCGGTAATGATGAAATCAAATGTTTCAATGGGAATATTTGGATTATATGTAATTTCCTTTGGTTGTTCTCCCTCAGGGTACATTTCAAAAACCGATTGTTCTTCAAGCATTTCGTCAAATTCTGTTTCGCCTTTCAACATGGAGTAAAGCCTTTGAATTGTGGTGATGCAAACACGGCTAACCGGGTCAATGACATTGGAATTAAGATGCTGGATGTTATAAAGCTCTGTAAATTTTCTTCTGTCATCAGGTGTAATAAACTGTTGAAATTCTATTCTTGTTTGTCTGCCAAGATTATTTCGGTCAACAAGAAAAAGCACTCTTTTTGCATTTGCAAATTTGATAAGTCTATAGCATAGATTAACAGCCATGAAAGTTTTACCACTTCCTGTTGCCATCTGAACTAAAGCTCGGGGTTTATCCTCAGATAATGAGCTTTCAAGGTTTTTGATTGCTTCAATCTGACAGTCTCGTAAACCTTCAGTAATAAGGGGAGGTAAATTGCGGAGTCTTTGCCTGAGTGTTTCTTTTTGCATCAGCCATTCTGCAAGTGTTTCGGGTTTATGAAATGCAAATACCCTTCGCGGACGAGGTTCAGGGTCACGTGTATCTCTGAAAAAGGTTTCTATACCTGTACTTTCATAAGCAAAAGGTAACGGTTTTTCAATAGTGATGAGGTTTTCAGGTATTCCTGTAATATATGCTCCTGTTTGTTCTGCGACTCCGCTTAGTGTTGTTCCTTCTGGTTTTGCTTCAATAACGCCTACAGCTTTTTTCTCAACGAACAGCAAATAGTCTGCAGTACCGTTTTTTAAAGGGAATTCCCTTACTGCTACACCGGTAGAAGCACTAAGGTTAAGTTCCTTATAGTCCTGAACTTTCCATCCAGCCAGCTCAAGTAGTTTATCAATAGTAATTCTTGCTTTTTCTTCTGGTTTCATATGAAAGCAAAATTTTTCTTCCTATTTTTATTAGTAATTCCATGATTTTTATGTGTAAGGGTTGTTTTATGTTATATACTGAAGAAATTATATGTCAAGGCTGGCTTTTTACTTGAAATTGCCATTAGAAAAAGGAAGTTTTTCTCTCATCCCGTCATTCTGAGGGGCTTAATGCGGTGTCCCCAAAAAGTCAATGACTTTTTGGGGTGCCCTGCCCCGAAGCTCTGTCCTGAGCGAAGGAACTCAATTAGAAAATAAAGAAGGAGATTCTTCACTCCGCTAAAGCTCCGTTCAGAATGACAAATAGACGAGGGGATTCTTCGCTGACGCTCAGAATGACCTTTTTTGTCACCCTTTTTTACTTGTCACCCTGAGGCGAAGCCGAAGGGTCTCCTCCCTTTTTGTCATTCCGAGCGGGTTCAATACCCCGAGGAATCTCTAAAAAAAAGAGTAGATTCTTCCCCTTCGCTTCGCTCAGGGTCAGAATGACAGAAAAGAGGCTCAGGCGTTGTCCTGAGCCGAAGCCCTGAGCTTATGTGAAGGGTCTGCCAAGGGTCTGCGAAAGGACAGCGAAGGAACGACAAAATCACCCAAAATGAGATTTCTATCGGCAATTTCAAGTTTTTAATTATGAAATAAAGAAAGAATGATGAAATTGATTTAAAATTCAAAATGCATAAAATTAGCGAAGAATATGTTTTTATGTATTATGAAAAACCTATCTTAGCTTTTTAAATTCTTTAAAGCCAGTTTATTCAATGCATTTATGTATGCCTTTGCTGAGGCTATAATTATGTCTGTGTCAGAGCCGTGTCCACGAACAGTATGCCCTCCTTCTTCCAGAATTACAGTTACCTCGCCAAGAGCATCTGTTCCACCTGTGATTGCTTTTATTTCAAATTTATTAAGCTCAGCCTTTGAGCCTGTTAGCTCTGTTATGGCTTTATAAACTGCATCAACAGGTCCATCTCCAGAAATTGAAATTTCCTTTTCCTCTCCATTTATTTTCATTCTAACTGTGGCAGTTGGCTTTTTCTTTGTTCCACTGCTTACTTCAAGGTCAACAAGCTGATAAACTTCTGTAATTCTTAATACTTCATCGGATACAAGAGCTTCAATGTCTTCGTTGAATATATATTTTTTCTGGTCTGCGAGTCTTTTAAATCTCTCAAAGGCACGGTTTATTTCTTCTTCAGTAAGGCTAAAGCCAAGCTCTTCAAGTCTTGTCTTAAAAGCATGTCTACCAGAGTGTTTTCCAAGAATAATTTTTGAACTCGGGATTCCAATATCCTGAGGTCTCATGATTTCATAGGTTGTTCTCTCTTTGAGAACTCCATCCTGATGAATTCCTGCTTCATGGGCAAAGGCATTTGCTCCAACAATTGCTTTATTGGGCTGAACAACCATTCCTGTAATCTTGCTTACAAGTCTGCTTGTTCTGTAAAGCTCCTGAGTTACAATTCCTGTGTCAGCTTTGAAAAAATCACTCCTTACTTTAAGTGCCATAACAATCTCTTCCATTGCAGCATTTCCAGCTCTTTCACCAATTCCATTAATTGTACATTCAACCTGACCTGCTCCTTTAAGTATTGCTGTTAGAGAGTTGGCAACCGCAAGCCCAAGGTCATTGTGGCAGTGTACACTTATTGTAGCTTTATCAATATTTGGAACTTTGTTCATGAGATATTCAATGAGTTCTCCATATTCCTGAGGAATTGTGTATCCAACTGTATCGGGGATATTGACAGTTGTTGCACCTGCTTTTATTACTTCTTCAGTTACTTTACAAAGATAATCCCAGTCTGAACGAGTTGCATCTTCTGCTGAAAATTCTACATCATCAGTATATTGTCTTGCCTTTTTAACAGCCTTTACAGCTGATTCAATTACTTGCTCTCTGCTCATACGGAGTTTATATTTTAAATGGATGTCTGATGTGGCAATAAATGTATGGATTCTTTTTTGTTCTGCAGGAGCTAAGGCTTCAGCTGCTCTTTCAATGTCCTCATAACGGGCTCTGCAAAGTCCTGCAACAACAATGCCTTTTACTTCCTTTGAAATTCTGTTTACTGCCTCAAAATCACCAGGTGAGGCAATTGGAAATCCTGCTTCTATTATGTCAACGCCGAGTTTTTTTAGTTGCTTTGCTACCTGTATTTTTTCATCAACATTCATTGATGCACCGGGAGACTGTTCTCCGTCTCTCAGCGTTGTATCAAATATTTTTATCCTTCTCATCCTGCACCTCATGTTTTTGTTTTCTTCTTTTAATTAAAATTATTATACTTTCAATTATACCTGAAAAAACATAAACACTCGCAAGTATAAATACTGCCACTTGTGGATGAATTACAATAAAAAAAATCAAAAGAATAAAAAATAAAAGTATCCAGAAAGGTTTTTTTTCCTTAAAGTCAACCTCTTTAAGTCCATGAAACTTAAGATTGCTGACCATTAGAAAAGATAAAACAAGAGTTAAAACAGGGAAAAACAAATTTTTCTCAGGAGTATAATTCAGTATCTCCTGACAAAAAATTACAATAGAAGCAAGCATTGTGGCTGCACCCGGGATTGGAAGTCCTTTAAAAGATTTTATTCCACCTACCTGAATATTGAATCTTGCAAGCCTTAAAGCACCGCAGGCAGCAAAGAGAAATGCCACAGCAAATCCAACCCTTCCAAAATCAAAAAGTGACCATTTATATATAAGAATTGCTGGAGCAACACCGAAGGCAACAAGGTCTGACAAGGAGTCAAGCTCAACACCAAAGCGGGTTGTTGTTCTTGTAAGTCTTGCCACCCAGCCATCAAGCCCATCAAAGATGTTGGCAAGAATTATAGCCCATGCTGAATGAATAAAATTTCCATTTATCGCTGCTACTATGGCATAAAAGCCAAAAAACATTCCGCAAAGGGTAAGGGCATTAGGCAGAATATAAACTCCTTTTTTAGGTTTTCTGTCAGGGTCTTTTATTTTTTTTATTTTTCTTACTTTTATCATTGTAAAGATGCAATTGCTGTTTTTCCAGCCTTAACTTTATCTCCAACATTTACCTGAATTTTAAAGTAAGAAGGAAGACAAATATCAACCCTTGAACTGAATTTTATCATACCAAATCTCTCACCTTTCTTTAAACTCTGCCCTTCTTTTACCCAGCATACTGCTCTTCTTGCAATTGAACCTGCAACCTGCCTTACAACTATATTGCCATGTTGAGTTTGAAGTGTTAGCTTTATATTTTCATTTTCTCTGTAAGCCTTTTCTTTGAAAGCAGAGAAAAACTTCCCCGGCGTATAAATTATCTCTTTTACAACTCCATCAAAAGGAACTCTGTTTACATGAACATCAAGAGGTGACATAAAAATACTGATTTCTACGTAACCATCAGGACAGAAACTTTCACTGCCCTGCCTTATCACTATAACCTTTCCATCCGCGGGAGAAACTACAAAGTCTGGCTCTGCTGGTGGATTTCTTTCAGGGTCACGGAAAAAATAAAGAAAAAAAAGGGATAAAACAAAAAAAATTACTACAAGAGGCTTAAAGAGGAAATAAGAAACAAAGCCTGCAAACAATCCACCAGCAAGATAAGGTATTACTTCTTTTCTTATCATGCCTTTGATTTATCAACAAGTTTTGAAGTTTTAAGCCAGGGCATCATTGCTCTTAACTTCTCTCCAACCTTTTCAATTGGATGTTCTTCACCTTTCTTTGTTAAGGCATTAAAGGTGGGTTTACCAACTTTACATTCAAGTATCCATTCCTTTGCGAACTGTCCACTTTGAATCTCATCAAGAATTTTCTTCATCTCAGTCTTTACAGATTCATTGATAATTCTTGGACCACGAGTCAGGTCTCCATACTGAGCAGTATTACTTATTGAATAACGCATTGTTGATATTCCACCCTCATAAATTAAATCAGCAATAAGTTTTACTTCATGAAGGCATTCAAAATAGGCAAGTTCAGGAGGATATCCTGCTTCAACAAGAGTTTCATAGGCAGCTGTAATAAGAGCTGTAAGTCCACCGCAAAGAACAACCTGTTCACCAAAAAGGTCTGTTTCTGTTTCATCTTTAAAGGTTGTTTCAATAATTCCTGCTCTTCCACCACCAATGCCAACTGCGTAGGAAAGGGCAACATCCTTTGTAATTCCTGATGGATCCTGATGAACTGCCATCAGACAGGGTACACCCATTCCCTTGAGATATTCGCTTCTTACAAGATGACCAGGTCCTTTCGGTGCAACCATGAAGACATTTATATCTTCTGAAGGAGTAATCTGCCCAAAGTGAATATTAAATCCATGAGCAAAGGCAAGAAAGGCACCCTTTTTGATATTTGGCTCTATTTCTGTTTTATAAAGTTCTGGTTGAAGCTCATCAGGGGTAAGCATCATAATTATATCTGCAACTTTTGAGGCTTCGGGAACACTCATAACAGTAAGTCCTGCATTTTCAGCTTTTTGCCAGCTTTTACCTTTTCTGAGTCCTACAATAACATCAAATCCACTATCTTTTAAGTTATTTGCGTGGGCATGCCCCTGACTTCCGTAGCCAATTATTGCAATTTTTTTACCCTTAAGAACATCCGTATTGGCATTAACATCGTAATAGATTTTCATTATTACACCTCCAAAATTATTGTAAAATTTAACAATTATAACACATGGAGTCTGAATTTGCATATTAAATAAAAAAGGAATATTTAGCTCCTTTATAATTTGATAAATATAAATAATTTGCCATTAAAAAAAAATCAGGATAAACTTAATAAAATTGGTTTTATATACCCTAAAAAAGGAGGTGAGACAGATATTTTGCAGGGCTTTTGAAATTGCCGATATAAAAAGGAGGTTTTTCTATCATCCCGTCATTCTGAGGGGCTTAATGCCCCGAAGAATCTCTGATTGAAAAACCTCTTAGGGAAAAGGGTGGAGATCCTTCGCTAGCGCTCAGGATGACAAAATATTCCAAAACATAATTTTCTATCGGCAATTTCAAGAGGGCTATAAGCCCAAAAGTTTCATATTGCTATGTTTTTGGTATTCACTTTTTAAAAGTGAGACTGAACTAACAGAAGGAGGTTAGGAAGTGAAAAAGTATATAAGTATTCTATCAGTACTGGTTTTGGTATTGGGTTTTGTATCTCTCAGTTATTCTGCTCCAGCAGAGATTCCCTCAGACACAACCGCAGCAGTAGCAAAAGGAAAGACAAAGATAACTCTTGGTGGTGATATTCGTTTTAGAGGATTTGCTATTAATAACAGAGAGGTTTTAGACAAAGAAAGCTATCCAAAAGGCACCAGTTCCTTAACTCCAAACAGAAATTATATGGATTACAGAGTTCAGCTAAGGCTTAAAGCAGAATTAAGCCCTAACACAACAGGATTTATTATGCTTCAGAGTGGAACAGCTGATAATCCAAATGTAACATGGGGTTCAGCAACGGATGGCGCAAGAGGTGCTTATCAGGTAGGTAATACAAAAGAATCTCAGGTATGGATTCACACTGCATATATTCAGTATCAGGGAAGTGGTCTTCTTGGTGTTCCAGCAGGAATAAAAATTGGAAGAGATATTATTAAACTTGGCAATGGTATATTCCTTTTCCATACCCGCTTGGGTGATGACCAGATTATGGCATATGTTCAACCAGTTAAAGAGCTTACATTAGCTTTAGCAACTGTTAAATTCAGAGAAGGTAATTCAGACCTAAGTGATGATGCAACTGCTTATGCACTAATTGGTGCATACAAAGGTAAAGGATGGGAAGTAAGTGCAGATGTAACATATCTTGATGACCAAGGAAACAAAGATAGCACCAGCAGTAGAGGTCGTTCTGGATGGGGCATGAATTCTACTTTTGGAGCAAACTCTGACATTCATCTCTGGAACTTTGGGTTGAGAGGCAATGTTGATGATATTGCAGGAACTGGTCTTGGAGCAAGAGCAGATATAGAGTTTCAGGCAGGAAAGATTGTGAATACAGCTTCAACATATTATGGAGGATATGAGCCTAAATTTAAAGGATGGGCAGGACTGGCAGGTCTTAATTATAAATTCAAAACAATACCGTTGACACTTAAAGCTGAATATCAGGTTGGTTCAGGACATGGTGACAGCAAAGACATTAAAGAGTATGTTACAGCAATAGGTCGTCTTGAGGGTGATTATACTACTTTGGTATATGAATACTATGCACCTTCTGCCTGTGATTCTCCGCTTGCAAGATATTCAAGAGAGACAGGGTTATGTAACACTCAATATGTGATATTTGGTGGAGCAGGTGATATAACAAAGGATTTGAGTGCTCAGCTTTATGGTTTCTGGATAAGAGCTAACAAGGCAGTAAACATTAATGGATACAAAGACAAAAGCAAGGATGTTGGTTATGAAGTTGATACAATGATAACATACAAGATTGATAAAAATCTTAAATACTGGATTGAAGCTGGATACTTCTGGCCGGGTGATGCATGGAAGCTAAGTAATGGAAAAGGCCCTGACAATGCATGGGTAGTAAGACACAGTATTATGCTTACATTCTAAGAAAAAATCTGTAAATGAAAAAAAGAGGTGGGAGCAATCCCGCCTCTTTTTTTGGCTTCGCATTTAAGGCTTTCGGTGTGGGATTTTCACAACAAGATGTGTTATTTTTGCAACATCAAAATAGTCCCTGAAATTGCCGATAGGAAATTATGTTTTGGACTATTTTGTCATTCCTTCGCTTCGCTCAGGACATCGTCTGAAGTTCTTATTTTGTCATTCTGAACGGAGCGTAAGTGGAGTGAAGAATCTCATCCTCTTCTCTGTCATTCTGAGCTTCTTATTTTGTCATTCTGACCCTGAGCGAAGCGAAGGGGAAGAATCTCCTTAGGAGACCCTTCGGCTTCGCCTCAGGGTGACAAGTAAAAAAAAGGGGGATAAAAGGGGTCATCCTTAGTCCCCTTTTCTGTCATTCCTTCGCTCAGGACAGCGTCTGAAGTTCTTATTTTGTCATTCTGAACGGAGCGCAAGCGGAGTGAAGAATCTCATCCTCTTCTCTGTCATTCTGAGCTTCTTATTTTGTCATTCTGAGCACTTTATTTTGTCATTCTGACCCTGAGCGAAGCGAAGGGGAAGAATCCCCTCCTTAGGAGACCCTTCGGCTTCGCCTCAGGGTGACAAGTAAAAAAAAGGGGGATAAAAGGGGTCATCCTTAGTCCCCTTTTCTGTCATTCCTTCGCTCAGGACAGCACTTCGGGGCGTTTACCACCTCGGAATGACGGGATAAGCTCAAGACAGCTCTTCCTTATCGGCAATCTTAGGTAGCCTTTTTAGAAAAATTTTTAGCATTTATAAGCACTTTTTCGTTTAGGCATAAAAAATGCTTTACTAAAAATTTACTAAATTTTTCTTGACATATAAAAAACTATATGCTAAAATTTTTTTAAAAGTTTATTACTGACAAAAAAGGAGGTGAGAAGGCGGACACGGTGTAATTGACTTAGGAGTTATTCTAAGGCATAAAATGCCGAAGAATCTCCAATTTATTAATGGATTACCACCGTCTTTGACGGTGTTACTGAACTAACCAATTGGAGGTTAGGAAGTGAAAAGATATGTAAGTATTTTATCTGTATTGGTTCTTCTTTTAGGCTTCGCAGCTCTGAGTTACTCTGCTCCAGCAGAGATTCCCTCTGACACAACCGCAGCAGTAGCAAAAGGAAAAACACAGATTACACTTGGCGGTGAACTTCAGGTCAGAGGTTCAATGGCTAAAAATACCGCTGTAACAGAAGGCGATATTACCAAAACAGGTTTTGGAAGAAATGTTACCAAGGCCGATTCTCCATGGGGATGTGTTGGAACATGCTCTTACTATGACTATCTTGTAAAACTCAATATTGAAGCAAAACTTAGCCCTAATACAACAGGATTTGTTGAACTGGTAAGTGGTGACAGAAACAACTTAAATTATGTGCCATTTGGTATAAATGCAAATGGAACCTCCTCTGGTGCAAGAGGTGCTTATCAGGTTGGTAATACAAAAGAATCAACACTCTGGATAAGCCAGGCATGGATACTTTATCAGGGTTCTGGTCTTCTTGGTGTTCCAGCTGGTATAAAGGTTGGTCGTCAGCCAATTAAGCTCGGAAATGGAATCTTCCTTGACCACAGCTACTTTAATGATGACGCAATCCTCGTATTTGTTCAGCCTATGAAAGAGCTTACATTAGCTGCTGCAACAATTAAATTCAGAGAAGGTGGAGCAGACCTTGCAGATGATTCAACAGCATATGCATTAATAGCAGCCTATGCAGGAAAAGGCTGGGGCTTAAGTACAGATATAACCTATGTTGATGACCAGGCATCTTATGTTATTCCTCGTTCCGGAATTGATGTTCATCTCTGGAACATTGGCTTAAGAGGAAATTATGATAACATTGCTGGAACAGGACTTGGTTTCAGAGCAGATGTTGAATTCCAGACAGGAAAAGTAAGAGACATTGGTACAGATATTTCATTAAGAGGATGGGCATTACTTGCAGGTCTTGACTACAAATTCCAGGCAATACCTTTAAAACTTACCCTTGAATATGGATTTGCAAGTGGTGACAAAGACAGCACAGATACCAAGAGTGAAGCATTTATAACTGCAAAAGGTTATGAGAAATCAGTTATCGGAACCTTTGTATATGACTATCTTACACCAACATCCTGCAACTTCCTTGGTATGGAAGGCTCATCTGCTTCAGTTAAGGCAGGACTCTGTAATCTCCAGTATATAAAACTTGGTGGTACTGCTGATATTACAAAAGAGATTACTGCTGAGCTTTATGGATACTGGTTAAGAGCCCACAGGTCAGTCTCACTCAATGGTGGAGACCCGGACAAAGACATTGGCTGGGAAGTTGATGCAAAGGTAACATATAAGATTGACAAAGGTCTTACTTACTTTGTTGAGGGTGGATACCTCTTTGCAGGTGATGCATGGAATCTTGCAAATGGACACTCTGCTGATGATGCATGGGCAGTAAGACATGGCTTAATCCTTAAGTTCTAAATTAAACAAAATTACACCGTGTCCGTCATAGAGGCGGGGTTTTTACCCCGCCTTTTTTATTCGTCTTTTAATCCTAAAAGAGCTTTTAAAGCAGATGGAATGAATCTTATTATCTCCGATATCTGAGATGATGGTTCTGGATTGGCAAGTCTTCCAGATAGTCTATTTATTTTTGAAGCAAGAACACATGCCTGTTCAGGATTGTAACCAGAATCAATTAAAGCCGAAACTATACCTGTAATGCTATCCCCTGTTCCGCCGATTGGTTCAAGGGCTTCTATAACAGGCTCTGAAACAATCTCTTTTATCTTACCATCAATCACAATATAGTCTGCCCTTCCTTTTACAAGCATATACTTTGCTGTATTTTTAAATTTGTATGCTCTGTGTATAAACTCTTCAACCCTGCCTTCATCTTCAAGAAAAAAACCTCTTGTGTAAAAGGGATGTGGTGCCTGCTCATCAGCTAAAAAGGCAAGCTCACCAGGGTCTGGTGTAAAAAGGTCAAAACTTTCTGCATTTCCGCTCATCTTGCCAGCATACATAAATCCTGCATCAGCAATCAGAAAAGGCTTAACTGAAAGCTCTTCGATAGCAAGTAAAATCTTGTTACACCAGTCAGCATCAGGCATAAGATAATGAAAAGTAAGGGTGTCAAAGCTTCGTTTTTTTATATCATTGACAAAAAATTCATAAAGCTTTTTACTTCCATATCCTTTTCCTGTATCTCCCACAAGATAGGCATAGGGCAGGTCTTTTTTTAGAGATTGAAAAACCTTGCAGGCTGAGGCAATCAATGCAGAAGTGCCTCTCTGGATTGAAACCTTTCTGTCTTCAATGTATAAAAAATCATTTATAAGTTTAACTTTTCCGAATAAAACTGGAAAATCTTCTTCCGGGACCGTGCCTATGATTGCAAGCATAATTCCTTTATTTTATCATAGGCTAATTGAAGTGCATACCCACAAAGAGTGTGCCCGAGTTGTCTTGGCTCGGGCACTTCATTAAATTTCTTGCCAACAAGTACGGATGCTAAGTATGGAACATCAGGACATCCACCACCTGAGATATTCACTATTGTAAGAGAGTTCTTATCAACGGTTATCTTCATATTTGCTGCTCTTACCATGAGAAATCTTCCGTAGTCCTTAATATTAAAAAGGTCAACAGGCTTTAAATTTCCGTCTCCTGATGGCAAACAGTCAATTGGTTCAATTTTTTGAGCCTCAAGGAGATTTAGAATTCCCATAGCCTCAACTATTGGAAACTCTATTGCAAGGTCGCATCCTTTTCTTACATGGGCAGGAGGTCCGATAACTTTTATATCAAACCCCTTACTTTTAAGAATATCTTCGGCTCTTATCACTTCTGAGGTATTTTCAAATAAAAGAATACCTCTGTCTAAATTTTCACCCTTTTTGTCTGACTTAAATAATTTTTTTAGTATTCCCATTTAGTCCTTTTTAATTTTTACTTTGTAAGCAGTGCCTTCCTGAGATATATCAATAATCTGCCATCCCATTGATTGCGCAGCCCTTGATACATTTTCTTTTGAAGTGTCTGTGTCAACTAAAATGTCTATCTCTCCCTTATTAAGTCTTTTTATTGCCTCTAAAGTTAAAAGAACAGGTTCAGGACATGAAAGTCCTCTTGCATCAACAATTTCACTCATTTTTACCTCCTTCTCATTGCTAAACCAATGATAATGCAGACAATAAGCCCGATTATTGTTGCCACTGCACCATTAGGTCCTATTCCAGCAGGTGAACTCGCAAGTCCAAAGTTATGAGCAACTCCTGCACCAACAATCATACCAGTTGCAAAGACTGCAGCATCAGCATCTCCTTCACCAGAAAGAAAAAGCTGTCTTCCGGGACAGCCTCCCGCAAGAGTAAAAGCAAGTCCTGCAAGGGTCATCCCAAGAAAGTTCCATAGTTGCATTGTGTGAGCAATTGGCTGTTTTTCAAAGCTAGGATTAAACTGACCAAGTATAAGATTTGTTACAAAGGCAGAAATAAGTAATGCCAAAACACCTGAAAAAAGATGTCCCTGTTTGAAAAGTAAAAGGTCTCTGAATGCTCCCATTGTGCAAAATCTGCTTCTCTGTGCTAAAACTCCAATAACTAAACCCACAAACAGTGAAATAAAAACTGGAGCAAACATTGAGCCAGGTCCTTTTGCACTGTAAAAAAGAACCAATCCTCTGCCTCCGCCTTCAGGACGGGGGTCAATAAGCAAAAGCACAAGCAAACCAAGCATTAAAAAAGGAAAAGCAAGACCTGCTGCCTTTGATGAAGCAGGCTGTGTTCTTCCGAGAGAATAACCAGCTTTTAAAAATCTTGTCCCTATAAAAATACCAAAAATCAGTCCCAATAAGCCAAATATAGCATTTCCATCTCCACCAGCAAGCCTCAGAAGTGTTCTCCATGGGCATCCAAGAAAAACAAGTGCTCCAATCATTGCAAAGATACCAAGAATAAACCTTATAAATGGTGCTGAGCCTCCTCTTGGTTTGTATTCCCTGTAAAGAAGTGCTGAAAGAAAAGCTCCTAATACAAAACCCAATATCTCAGGTCTTAAATACTGAACAACTCCTGCTCTGTGCAACCCAAGAGCACCTGCTATGTCTCTTTCCATACAGGCAACGCATATACCCATGTTTGGAGGATTACCAAGTTTCTGAAGAACTGGTGCCAATACACCAATAACTAAGCCAACAAAAATAATACCCCATCGCGTTGCAAAAAAGTTTTTCAATCCCTGCATACCCACCTCCCTAAAAATATTTTTCTTAATTCAGTGTTTATTTTACTTTAGGCATTTTTATATGTAAAATTGGTTTTTGCTATTAATAAATGATTTTTTATAGATTTTTTATATATAAATTTTTGAAACAGTCCTAAAAATCCAGTTTTAAATTTTGAAGATATTCCTTCTACCAATTAATTTATTTAATTTAATAGAAAAATTCTATTTGTTACATTTAATAAGTTGATGATAAAATTAATCAAAGTTATCATCAGGAGGCAAACAATATGACAGTAAAAACAGATGAAGTTAAGAGCAAGGAAAAAGAAATCTTTGTAAGCAAAGAACTTCCTAATTATATTAGAGAAAAAGTTAATGACCCCGGATTAGATGAAACAGTTAAAAACCTAACACCTGAAAAAATAGAAAAAATAGTTAATTCAACAATCAGCAAGTTATCCTCAAAAATAAAAGCAATAATTGAGACATGCATGCATTGTGGACTTTGTGCAGAGGCATGTCATCATTATCTTTCCCGTGACAAAGACCCAACCTATGCACCTGTCTCAAAAATGAGAATGACAATATGGGAGTTAATAGAAAGAAAAGGTAAAGTTGACCCAGAGTTTTTAAAACAATGCGCAAGAATAGTTTTTACTGAATGTAATATGTGTCATCGTTGTAGTATGTACTGCCCTTTTGGCTTTGATATAGCATCATTAATTGGGCTTGTGAGAAGAATATGTTTTTTGAATAGATTAGTGCCACATATATTAATGGATTATAACTACAGTTTATCTGCCACATTAACACAGCTCTGGATTCCTCAAGGTGATTGGCTTGATGTATTACAATGGCAGGAAGAAGAACTTTCTTCTGATATAAAAAATGCGAGAATACCTTTTGATAAAGAAGGTGCTGAAATTCTCTATGTTACTTTAGGAACAGAACCGAAAGTAGCACCACATTTTGTAGCCACTATGGCAAAAATAATGAACTATGCAGGTGTTGACTGGACATTTTCAACAAAAGATTATGCTAATATGTCTATGTTTGTTCAAAATACTGCTACTATGCAAAGAATTGTTAAAGCAGTTTTTGATGATGCTTTTAGGTTAAAAGTAAAAAAAATAGTTGTAACTGAATGCGGACATGCTACATTTGCTCTCTGCAATGCTGCTCCTCCACTTCTTGGCTGGAAAACTCTTCCTGTAGAAGTGCTTCATGCCACTGAGTTTTATTATGAACTTCTTAAATCAGGAAGATTAAAAATAGATAAAAATAAAAAAATTAAAGAACCTGTAACACTGCAAGACCCCTGCAATTTAGTACGGAAAAAGGGCGCCGCACAGATAATCAGATATTTAATAAATGAGATGTGCGAAGATTTTAGAGAGATGTATCCAAATAAAGAGCATAATTTTTGTTGTAATGCAGGAGGCGGTTTAATTGCTGCTGGACCACCATGGAAAAATGTAAGAGTCAGAAGTAACAGGGTTAAAGCCGACCAGATATCAAGGACAGGAGCAAAAATAGTAATTGCTCCATGCCATAATTGTCATGTAGGTATTCATGATATAGTTAAATTTTACGGTATAGATGCAAAAGTTAAATTTATGTGGGATATTTTGCTTCAAACAGTTGAACTACCAGAATCTGAAGAGGTAAAAAATACAGAATAAATAATGTTATTGGTCACCCGCGGAATCACCATTCTGGAAGTATATCTGTCTTTCAACAATAGGATTTAGTTTTATAAACACAGTGATAGTATTGTTTTCTTTTTTGTAAACAGTATCAAGAGGTTCCATTATTCCGTAAATCCAAGGAAAATAAATGGGTTTTAGCTCATAACCAACAATACTTTCACCATCTTTTATTTGAGTGCATTTTATTGAACTAACATTTGCAGAATCTCCTAATATCTCATGTACAATCTTCAAAGCCTGTTTTTCATCTAATTTTTCATGAACTTTAAATTGAAAAGAAGGTGCATAGGGAACTATTTTAATATTATCATCTGCAACATCCAGAATAATAAAAGTTTCAGGGTCATTTATAAAGGAGTTTGAATAAATAATTAGATTATATATGCCTTTTATACTCTGTTCATCACAATACTGCAAAGTAAGAGCCTGCAAATTTAAAGGCAAAAGGAAAACAATTATAAAACTAAATATTTTAATTATCTTCATAATAACATTATACTAAAAATCATTGATATTGTTAAAGGTAAAACCCGAAATTGCCATTAGAAAAAGAAGGTTTTTCTCTCATCCCGCATTCTGAGGGGCTAAAAGCCCCGAATCGCTGTCCTGAGCAAAGGAACTCAATTAGAAAATAAGGAAGGAGATTCTTCCCCTTCGCTTCGCTCAGGGTCAGAATGACAAATAGACGAGGGGATTCTTCGCTGTCGCTCAGAATGACCCCCTTTTTTTCACCCCTTCTTTGTCACCTTTTTTTACTTGTAACACATTTTTTACCGTTCCCTTTTTACTAATCACTCCTTTTCTTAACTGTCACCGTTTTTAACTTCTCACCCTTTTTTTACTTGTCACCCTTTTTTTACTTGTCACCCTGAGGCGAAGCCGAAGGGTCTCTCCCTTTTTGTCATTCCGAGCGGGTTCAATACCCCGAGGAATCTCTAAAAAAAGAGGAGATTCTTCCCCTTCGCTTCGCTCAGGGTCAGAATGACAGAATAAGAAGCTTAGAATGACAGAAAAGATGCTCAGACTTTGTCCTGAGCCGAAGCGAAGGGATGACAAAATCACTCTGAAAGAGATTTCTATCGGCAATTTTAGAGTAAAAACTTAATAAAGCACTATAAACAGCTCAAAATCCTTAATTGAGTTAACTTTGGAATTAAAGAATCTAACTGTGTCACCTTTCTAACTTTAAAAAAATACCTGCTTTAATGAATCTATAAAAATTTTTTATAAAAAAAATCAAAAAATTTTAGCATAAAGTTGACTTAATAAGTTATAATTTCACATTTCTAATTTTAAAAATCAGGGGGATGAAATGAGGAAATTTGTTTTTTCGTGTTTGATACTGCTTTTATTTCTTGATGTTTCGTCATTATGCTATGCTTTCACAAATGAACCTGGTGCAGCAATAAGACTCAGGCAGGAAATCTGGGATAAAGTCATTGACTTAGGAACAACGGAAACTCAACCAGAGAGAAACTTTTTCAGATTCAGGCTTCAGTTATGGGACAACATAAAGTTTAATGACACTTTCGGTGCTTACATAAGACTCACCACTGAACCAAAATACAACAATGGTCCTTATCAACTAACCCTTGACAGAGGAACAAACAGAAAGAATTTTGACCAGGACGAATTAGTAATTGACAACCTCTATGTTGATATCAATAAACCTTTTGATTTACCTGTGAGTCTTAGAATTGGAAGGCAGGATTTTCTGGGGTCTGAATTTTATGGTGAAGGTTTTCTAATTTATGATGGAACTGCTGGTGATGGTACAAGAACCTTTTATTTTAATGCCATAAGAGCAAGAATATTTATTACAAAAGGGCATTCCGTTGATGTTGTTTATATGTCTCTTCCCACAGCAGATATATATTTACCAAGTATTCATCCTTCTTACTATGACAGACATCCTAAGGGTTTATATATTGACCATAAAAAAAGAATTTCAGGCTCTGATGAGCAAGGATTCTGGATTTATGGAAGGCATAAATTTTCTGAAAGCATATTGATAGAACCCTATTACATATATAAAACAAAAGATGAATCTGATATAATACCTGTTGGAAGCCATTTAAACACATTTGGATTAAGAGCAGTATTTACACTTGGTGATAATTTTATAAAAGGCGAGATTGCAAAGCAGTTCGGAGGATACAAAAACGGAACTGACATTAGCGCACTTGGTGGATACTTATATATTGGTAGAACCTTTAAAAGCTGTCCTTGGACACCAACTCTGGAAATTGGTGGAGCTTATCTGTCAGGAGATAAACCAGATACTAAGAAAGATGAAGGATTTGATTCCTTATTTTCCTGGGCTCCTCAGTGGAATGAGCTTTTGCTTTATACCTATTTGCCTGAAACACTTAGCAAAGTTGGTCCTTTCCCCGGGTTCTGGACAAATCAGGTAGCATTCATAACAAAACTAAAATTTGTGCCAATAAAAGACTTGAACATAACTCTTTCATATCAGCATCTGTGGGCAGATAAAAAAACAAATATTACAACAGGCACATTCAGAAACATGTTTTCTAACAATGGTAGGGATAGAGGAGACCTCTGGATGTTTGTGGCAAAATACAAGTTTAACGAAAAAATTGATGGATTTTTCCAGCTTGAACATCTAATCCCCGGTGATTTTTATTCAGATAAAGCAAGAAACGCTACCTTTATGAGAATCCAGCTTCAGTATAAAATATAAAGGACTTAAAGGATGAGAAGAAATACAAATCTACTAATTTTTCTTCTCATCCTTTTTTTACCTTTTTCAAGTTCTTTTGCATGGGACTGCAAAACTCATGCATATATTGCCAAAAAAGCGGGGATAAGAATTCCTGAGGCAGCCTGCTTACCTGATATTATTCGTGATGAAAATCCATCTCTTTTAGCTCCCTTTCACTACCATAATGCTTCACCAGACACAGTTGTAACTCCTGAATACATTGATAAATACAGTGTTCAGGAAGAAATCCTTATAGTGAATGGTAGAACTATCAATATCTTTGTGCCTCATGAGGCAGGGATACTTTACTGGGAAATTATCAATATATATGAAAAAATGAAATCCCTTGATATGACAAAACCAGACAACCAGCTTGTCTATGAATACTATATTGCATCAATAGCACATTATATCGGAGACCTTTCACAGCCTCTTCATAACTTCCCCTACGGGAGCTCTCCTGCTTCTGATGGGAAAGTATATCTAAAAGAAGGTGAATTTAATAAAGAAGAGCATATTAAATTTGACGAAACATTCAGTTTCTACCTTTCATCAGACCCTGAAATTAATCAAAAAATTGATAATGCCTTAAACACTGTAAATATAAAATCAAAAGATGATTTAAAAAAAGAAATAACAAAGATAGCGAATTCTGCTATAAAAATTGCAAACAGCTGTTATAAAGAAAAGAGATTACCATCAAAGGAAGAACTTATAAGACAAATAGCTTCGTCAATCTCTCTTATAAAGGCAATTAACAAATCCCGATAATTTTTTATCAGCAAAAATTCATGTAAAACCTGAATTTGCCGATATGAAAGAGCTGTCTTGAGCTCATCCCCTCATTCTGAGAGGCTAAACGCGCTGAAGCACTGTCCTGAGCGAAGGAACTCAATTAGAAAATAAGGAAGGAGATTCTTCCCCTTCGCTTCGCTCAGGGTCAGAATGACAAATAGACGAGGGGATTCTTCGCTGTCGCTCAGAATGACCCCCCTTTTTTGTCACCCCTTCTTTGTCACCTTTTTTTTACTTGTAACACATTTTTTACCTGTTCCATTTTTACTAATCACTCCTTTTCTTAACTGTCACCGTTTTTTACTTGTCACCCTTTTTTTTTACTTCTCACCCTTTCTTTTTACTTGTCACCCTTTTTTTACTTGTCACCCTGAGGCGAAGCCGAAGGGTCTCCTCCCTTTTTGTCATTCCGAGCGGGTTCAATACCCCGAGGAATCTCTAAAAAAAGAGGAGATTCTTCCCCTTCGGCTCAGAATGACAAAAGAGGGTTCAGGATGACAAAATAGTCAAAAATATAATTTTCTATCGGCAATTTTACTTGAAATTGCCGATAGAAATCTCTTTTTGGGTGATTTTGTCATCCTGAGCGCAGCGAAGGATCTCCAACCTTTTCACCAAACGGGTTTTTCAATTAGAAAGTTCCTTCGCTTCACTCAGGACAGCGCTTCGGGGCATTAAGCCCCTCAGAATGACGGGATGAGAGAAAACCCTCCTTTTTCTAATGGCAATTTCAAGATTTCAGGTAAAACTTCCCGATAAATAAAAGATATATGATATTATAAATTAATGCTAAATTCAGAATTTTTTGATACAGTAGGATTTAACTGTGATGTATCTGATGCTAATTACTGGGGATTTTTTTCTATCTGTGGTCTTCTTTTAAGATTAAGAACTTTGTTCAAAATTGAAAGAAACCTTGACCCCTGGGATAGTATACCAAATGAAGAAATATTCCCATGGATAGAGAAAAAAGAAGAAAAATGGAAAACTCTCAATAACGCAAAATTTCAGAATATAAAAATTAATAATAAAATCTTCCTACCTTTTGAAGCAAATGAAATAAACAACTTAGTTACTCCTTCTGGAGTTGTCTATGGAGCAGGATATGCTCTTTTCATGAAACCTACTTTTTTCATAGGTACTATAAAAAAAATAGAAAGAATTAATAGTTATACAATATATTTTGTTGACAGAGAGATTGTAAGAGATTTATTTTCCTCTCCCGGGATGAATCTTGGCAAAACAATTTACATTAGACTTACTGATATACGACATAGATTATGGGAAGACATGCAAAGCTGGCTAAGCAAAAATGATATTTTAACTGAGATAATCTTTTCAAAATACGGAAATCCTGAAAAATGGCAGTTCCCTTTCCTTGAGTTTGAAAAAATAGTTGAAAAATATTCAGAAATAGTCCTTTATCATGAAATTGCTGAACAGGAAATTAAAGACATTTCATGGAATGAGATAATAAAAAGCTGCAATGAATATAAAACAGAACAAATTCTCAGAGGTATAAAAGATTTTGTTGCGGATTTTTCAGTTAAAGGACCAATATATCAATCTATAAAAAATAATGACAGGGAGCTTCTTTCTCTATATTTTATTTCAATGGGACCTTATCAGAAAAAAATAATCAAAAATGTCCTTATAAAAATAAAAGACTTGCTAACAAAAGACTTGTGGAATGAGATTGAAGAAATAAGGGCAAAGGAACTTGAAAGATGGGAAGATTTAAGTAAAAAAATTACTGAATTTTATAAATTTAATAATTGGGAAAAAATTAAATCATTCACAGATAAAATTTTCAAAGGAGAGCAAAATGCAGAAAATTATTCAGTTTATTGAAAAGCTTTCTAAAAAAATTGGAAGGCAGATAAATCTCATGGAAGTCTGTGGAACTCACACTGTATCAATCTTCAGACATGGTATAAGAAGCGTTATTCCCTCAAATATAAAGCTTTTAAGCGGACCGGGATGCCCTGTTTGTGTTACACCTGTGGAAGATATTGACAGAATGTTATACATTGCAAAACAACCAGATGTAATTCTTACTACTTTTGGAGATATGATGAGAGTTCCCGGAAGTGATGGTTCTCTTTATAAAGCAAAAGCTGAAGGAGCAGACATTAGAATGGTTTACTCACCTCTTGATGCCTTAAAAATCGGAGAGCAAAATGAAAATAAAAAAGTTGTATTTTTTGCTGCAGGTTTTGAGACAACATCTCCATCAATTGCAGCAACAATTTTTGAGGCTGAAAGAAAAGGAATACAGAATTTCTATATCTACTCTGTTCATAAATTAGTTCCTCCTGCTTTGGAAGTTTTAGTAAATACAGAGGAACTAAAACTTGATGGTTTTATTTTACCTGGGCATGTAAGCACGATTATAGGAAGCAAAGTTTATGAATTTATACCTTCAAAATATAAGAAAGCCTGCGTTATAACAGGATTTGATGCAGATGATATTTTACAGGCAATATTTATGCTTCTTAAACAAATTAATGAGAATGAACCAAAAGTTGAAATACAATACAAAGATGCTGTAAAACCAGAAGGAAATCCTAAAGCAGTTGAATTCATTAATCGCTATTTTGAACCCTGTGATAGCAACTGGAGAGGAATCGGGATAATACCTAAAAGCGGACTTAAACTCAAAAAGGAATATTCTCATAGAGATGCTGAGTTTGTATTTACTATCCCTCAAATTCAGTCAAAAGAACCAAAAGGCTGCCAGTGTGGACTTGTTCTGAGAGGGGTTAAAATACCTCCGGAGTGCCCTCTTTTCGCAAAAATATGCACACCAGAAAATCCTGTTGGAGCCTGTATGGTCAGCTCAGAAGGAAGCTGTGCAGCCTATTACAAATATGGACGAAGCTAATCAACCTCCTCTATTTTGTATGAATGAATTATTTTCGCTGAATGTTCCAGTGTTGCTTTTACAGAGCAGTACTTGTCCATTGAAAGCTGAACTGCTCTTTTTACAGCATCTTCGGATAGTTTTTTGCCCTTCACTATAAACTCAATTTCTATTTCTGTTAATCTTTTTGGATATTCATCAGGTTGTTTACCCTTAACATTTATCTCTATACCTCTTACATCCTGCTTCTTTTTTGCAAGAATTGAAGCAATGTCCATACCACTGCATCCTCCAAGACCCACAAGCAAAAGCTCCATAGGACGCATTCCTGTATTTTCTCCTCCATAATCAGGACTTCCGTCCATAACAATAGCATGTCCTGTTCCTGACTGTCCTATAAACTGAAGTCCTCCTGCCCATTTTACCTTTGCTTTAAGCATCTTTACCCTCCTCCTTTAGTTGTATATCTTTTAAATAATATCACATATATTTAAAAATAAAAAACTGAAAATCAGCCTCTAAAATTGCCGATAGAAAAAGGAGGTTTTTCTCTTATCCCGTCATTCTGAGGGGCTTAATGCCCCGAAGCGCTGTCCTGAGCAAAGGAACTCAATTAGAAAATAAGGAAGGAGATTCTTCCCCTTCGCTTCGCTCAGGGTCAGAATGACTCCTTTTCTGTCACCCTGAGGCGTTAGCCGAAGGGTCTCCTGTGGAGATTCTTCACTCCGCTAACGCTCCGTTCAGAATGACAAAAAAAAGGAGAATGACAAAAAAGGAGGGTCAGACGCTGTCCTGAGCAAAGCGAAGGGATGACAAAATCAACCGAAAAGAGATTTCTATCGGCAATTTCAGTCAGCCCTGACTTTCAATATAAACTTAAAATCAGGAATCCTGCCAGAATAGAAAATAAAGTTACGGGGATACCAATCTTTAGATACTCTAAAAAACCAATCTTTACTCTTGATGAAGCTCCTTCAATGACAATAATATTGGCAATTGAACCGAGTATAGTTAAATTTCCTGCAAAAGTGGAACTCATTGCGAGATAAAGCCATGCATTTTCATTATTAAATAAATGTCCGATTAGAGGTTTAAAAATTAAAACAGCTGGAACATTACTGACAATATTTGAAAGCAAAACAGAAGACAAAACAAGTGATAAAGGTGTTGTGACAATTATTTCAAAATAATCTACTAATTCATTAAAAAAGTTTGACTTTTCAAAACCCTTTATCACAATAAAAAGTCCTATAAAGAGTATTAAGAGTCTAAAATCAATAAAATTATAAACTTTTTCAGGCTTAATTCGTCTTGTAATCAATAAAAACGAAGCCACTCCAATTGAAACTATTTCCATAGGAACATTTAAAAAGAAAAGAAGCACAGTTAACAATGCTAATAAGGAAGATTTTACTACAAGAGCCTTATTAAATCTATATTTTATATCCTGAGTCCTTATCACCTTTATACTTATATCTTTTCTATAAAATAAATGAAGGAATAAAGCACAAATAAGAAAGCCTGTTAGAGCAACCGGAAATAGTTTTACAAAAAAAGTCCCGTAACTTATTCCTGATACAGAGCCAATTATTATGTTCTGAGGATTGCCTGTTATAGTAGCTACACTACCTATATTAGCTGACATACAAAGTGCTAAAAGATAAGGTTTGGGGTTTATATTCATTCTTTTAGTCAGTTCAAGGATAAAAGGGGTAAAAATCAAACAAACCGTGTCATTTATAAAAAAAGCAGATAAAAGTCCTGAAACAAAAATTAAAACATAAAGAAGCAATAAGGGACTTTTTACTTTTTTTGCTAAAAAATTAAGTACAATATTAAAAAATCCAGATAACCTCAGATTTGCAATTAAGACCATCATGCCAAAAAGAATCAAAATAGTCTTATAATCAATAGATTCATAAGCATCATAAACAGACAAAACTCTGAATATCACCATACAGGATGCACCTATAATGGCTGCTCCTGTGCGATCAATTCTGAATAAAGGAGGTTGCCCTATAGCAATTACAATATAGGTAAATATAAATATTAAAAAAGCTCTATCCATTGGTTTATATTATATTGAAAAAGTAGAACAATATTGTATCCTAAATTTGAAATTAAAGCTAAATTGAGCAATAGATAAAAAAGGTTTTTCTCTCATCCCGTAATTCTGAGGGGCTTAATGCCCCGAAGAGCTATCCTGATCAAAGGAACTCAATTAGAAAATAAGGAAGGAGATTCTTCCCCCTCGCTTCGCTCAGGGTCAGAATGACAAATAGACGAGGGGATTCTTCGCTATCGCTCAGAATGACCCCCTTTTTAGTCACCCCTTCTTTGTCACCTTTTTTTACTTGTAACACATTTTTTACCTGTTCCCTTTTTACCAATCACTCCTTTTCTTAACTGTCACCGTTTTTTACTTCTCACCCTTTTTTTACTTGTCACCCTGAGGCGAAGCCGAAGGGTCTCCTGAGGGGATTCTTCCCCTTCGCTTCGCTCAGGGTCAGAATGACAGAAAAGGATTCAGGATGACAAATTAAGGGGCAGGACGCTGTCCTGAGCCGAAGCCCGGAGCTTCAGCGAAGGGTCTGCGAAGGGGAAGCGAAGGAATGACAGAAAAAAATGCTCAGACGCTTTCCTGAAGAGAGGTGAAGGAATGACAGAGTAAAACGATCATAATGACTCCGATGACAAAATAGTCCAAAACATAATTTTCTATCGGCAATTTTAGGGAATATTTTAAATTTGTCTAAATTCCTACAATCCCATTAAAATATCTTTTATGCATAAAGTTTATCTTTTGTTAGGGTCAAATCTTGGAGACAGAAATAAAAATATTGAAGTTGCTATATCTGAACTGAGAGATTGCGGAATAATAATATCAAAAATGTCTTCTCTTTACAATACTAAACCATGGGGATATACTGAACAACCTGATTTTTTAAACCAGGCGATTGAATGCTTCACTAATCTTGAAGCAGTTAAATTGCTAAGGGAAATTAAAAAAATAGAAAAAAAATTAGGCAGAAAAGATAACATTAAATATGGTCCGAGAATTATTGATATTGATATAATTTTCTATGATGACCTTATTTTAAAGAGTGAGGAACTTACAATCCCCCATCCTCTCATGCATGAAAGATATTTTGTATTGAAACCCTTGAGCGAAATTGCACCTAATTTTGTTCATCCAGAACTTAAAATATCAGTTAAAAATTTACTTGAAAAGCTTTAATAAGTCTATTTTAAAATTTAATGACTGTTTTCTTGACTTTTTAAGCCTAAAATTGTCAAAATTTCTTAATTTTTAGAAAAAAATAAATTCTTCAGGAGGGAAAAGATGAGTGATATTTATGTAATCGGCCATAAGGCACCGGACACCGACACAGTGTGTTCAGCAATCGTTTATGCAGGTATTAAAGGTTACAAAGCAGCAACAGCTGGACCAATTAATGAGGAAACAGAGTTCGCACTAAAACAGTTCGGAGTTTCCACACCAGAAGTTTTAGAAAATGCAGCAGGAAAAACTCTTGTTCTTGTTGACCACAATGAAGAGAAACAGAGAGTTGACGGAGCAGAGAAAATTCTTGCAATCATTGACCATCACAAAATGAACTTCAACTATCCAGACCCTATTTTTATCCATGTAGAGCCTGTTGGTAGCACAGCAACAGTTATTGCAAAGATGTTTCCAAGTGAAGTAAAAGGAAACAAAGCATATGCAGGCTTGCTTCTTTCTGCAATTCTTTCTGACACTGTAATATTTAAGTCTCCAACAACAACAGATGAGGACAAAAAAATTGCCACAGAACTTGCAGCAGTATCAGGAATTTCAGATATCACAAAATTTGGTGTTGACCTCAAAAAAGCTAAGGCAAGCATTAAAGGAAAACCAATTGCCGATGTAGTTCATGTTGATTTCAAAGACTATGACTTCAAAGGCAAAAAAGTTGGAATTGGACAGACAGAAGTTGTTGATATTGAAGAAGTTTATGAGCGTAAAGATGAGTTCGTAAAATATCTCAATGAACTTAAAAGCAGTAAAGGCTATGACATGGTTATATTCATGGCAACAGATATTATAAAAGAAGGAACAGAACTTTACTATGTAGGTGATTCTGCAAAAATTGAAAAAGCATTCAATGTAAAAGTCTCAGGTCCTTCCGTATGGCTTCCCGGAGTAATGTCCCGCAAAAAACAGGTAGCACCACCTGTTGAAAAGGTTTATTTAGAAGGTTAAAATAAAAGAGGGGGTTTTGTCCCCCTCTTTATGATTGAAAAGATAAAAAATCAGAAAATACTCTCTATAGTAAAGCATTTACAAAGCTGTCTTCAGGGTAAAGAGACTGCTATAATTCTTTCATTGATTGCAATATTTTCAAAAGGACATTTACTTTTAGAAGATTTCCCTGGACTTGGAAAAACTTCTCTTGCAATTGCCTTATCAAGAGCTTTAAATCTTACTTTTGGAAGAATTCAATGCACCAATGACCTTTTACCCAATGACATAACAGGAATATCAATTTACAATAAGAACACAGGAGAGTTTGAATTTAAACCAGGACCAATATTTAACAATATTATTCTTGTAGATGAAATAAACAGGGCTACACCTAAGACACAATCCGCACTTCTTGAAGCAATGGCAGAAGAACAGGTAACAGTAGATGGGAAAACCTATAAACTTCAGAAACCTTTTCTTGTAATAGCTACACAAAATCCTATAGAGCTTTACGGCACTTTCCCATTACCTGAAAGTCAGCTTGACAGATTTATGATGAAAATAAGTATAGGATATCCTGATAGAGAATCTGAAAAAGAAATTCTGCAAGGCGGTAGCTCAAGAGAAGCTCTGTATAATCTTGCTCCTGTTATTGACAGAGATGAGATAATAAAAATCCAGGATGAAATAAAAAAGATTTATATATCTGAAAAAATTATTTACTGGATTCTTGATTTTATTGAGTCCACAAGAAATGACAGCAGAATAATGCTGGGACTTTCAACAAGAGCTGGCTTGGCAATAACATATACATCAAAAGCTTATGCTTATTTTAGAAACAGAGACTATGTAATCCCTGAAGATGTAAAAGAGATTATTCCCTATGTAGTGCCTCACAGAATTATATTAAAAGAGGAAGCTTTATTAAAAGAAGAGGTGATAATATCAATCTTAGAAAGTATTTCCACTCCACCGTAAAAATTACCCGTGCGGGATGGATTTATATTTTTGTTACAATTTTTATTGGCTTTGCTGCTGTAAATACAGGTAATAATTTACTTTTCATTATTGTTTCCTTCCTGCTTAGCATTATGGCGTTGAGCGGAATAATGTCTTTTTTTAACCTGAAGAATGTAGAAATTTACATAATCCCGACAAAAGAAGCCTTTGCAAAAAAACCAACATCTTTATATATACAAATTAAAAGAAAATATTTTTTTGACCTGTTTATCTTGAAAATTAATATTTTAAACAAAGAAGTAGTTATTCCTCATGTCAAAAAAGAAAAAATCTTTCAGACAAACATTGTTTTTCCCAAAAGAGGAAAAAACTCAGTATCAGATATTTCTGTATCTTCTTATTTCCCTTTTTACTTCTTTAAAAGGTCTGTACCTCTTAATATAAAGTTTGATATAGTTGTTTTCCCATATCCCTTAAAATGCAACATATCCGCTCTTTTTTCAGATGAAAAAGTTATCTCTGATTCAGTATATTCAAAAGGCAAAGCCTTTGAAGGCGAGATTACAGGTGTAAGGCAGTATAGCACAGGAGACCCTTTAAAATTTATCCACTGGAAAGCAACTGCAAAGACAGAAGAGCTTAAAACAAAAGAGTTATCTCCTCCTGCGGGAAAACCAGTAATTATATCTCTATCTGATTTCTCAGGAGATATAGAAAACAAGCTCAGTCAGGCAACTTATGCTTTAATAAAAATCATAAAAAATGGCAATCCTGTCGGATTAAAACTCGGAAAGGATTTTTATAAGCCTGATGCATCTGAAGCACATTTAAGGAGAATGCTTTATGCGCTTGCAGTTTATACACCTGAGCAGGACTGAGGATATTCTTTTTTTCTTAAGCCTTTTCATTGCCATAATACCCTTTTCTGCCCTTACTGCTTTTATTTCAATAATGGTGAGTTCTGTATTTGTTATTCTTATATTCATAAGCCTTCTTTTTCATTTAAAAAAAATATACCTCCCTATATGGACAATAAATGTCCTTTCTTTGACTCTTCTTATAATGCCTGTGCTGAGTTTTTCAGAAGACATTATTATGCCATCAGTGGAGGCACTTACTATAATTCTTGCCATAAGATTTCTTGGCAAAAAAACTTCAAGAGAGTATCTTCAGATACATCTGATTGCTCTTCTTCTTTTAGGAGCATCTACACTTTTCAGCATTTCCTGGTTTTTCCTTGCAAGGTTAATATTAATGGTTATATCAACAGTTTTTTCAATTCTTTTGATTACATTTTTCAAGGAGACAAAACAAGAGATACTAACTTATGAAAACATTAAAAGCTTGTTTAAATATGCTGTTTTTATTACCTTATCTGCAATTCCTTTAAGTATCTTTTTCTTCTTTATCCTTCCAAGAACTCCATATCCCTTATTAGACATAGGTTTCACTAAAGCAAAGACAGGATTCTCTGAAACTGTAAGTCTTGGCTATGTCTCAACAATAGAAGAAGACAGTTCTGTTGTAATGAGGATTAAGATGAAAAAAATCAAAGAGGAAAATCTTTACTGGAGAGTTATCACCTTTGACAAATTTGATGGAAAGAAATGGTATAGAACCATCAACTCTATAAAAAAACTATCCCCTGTTTCCAGCAAAGAAAAAGTTACCTACTCTATAATGCTTGAGCCATCAACTGAACAGTACCTTCCTGTTCTTGACTTTCCTGAAAATGTTTATATGCGAAACATATTTTATGAATATCCAGGTGTTTTCAAAACTTCTTTTATTATTGACAGAACAATAAGATATGATGCTTCATCATTTATAACTCCTGGTATAAAAGAGTCTGAACCAGACCCTGTTTATCTTCAAATTCCATATCCCTTCTCTCAGAAAATTACAACTCTAACTGAAAAAATTACTTCAGGTCTTTCTGACAAATATGAGATAGCAAAAAATATTATGAATTTCCTTTCTGATTACCGCTACTCTCTCAAAAATTTACCAGCAGGTAATAATCCTCTTGAAGATTTTCTATTTTACAGAAAAACAGGAAACTGTGAGTATTTCGCTACTGCCATGGCAGTAATGTTAAGGATTAAGGGTATTCCCTCAAGGGTTGTAGGAGGTTTTAAAGGCGGAAGTTACAACAACTTAGGAGAATATTATCTCATAAGAGCCTCTGATGCTCATTTATGGGTGGAAGCATGGATAAATGGTAGATGGATACGCCTTGACCCGTCAAGTTCAAGACAGATAAGAACAGCAGAGCCTGTGATTTTTATGCTTATTGATTATATCTGGAACAGCATAGTTTTAAATTACGATGTCAAGGCTCAAATTAAGCTCATCAAATCTATAAGATATCCCAATTTAGGAGTCAACAAAAGATTATTCATAGTTCCTTTAATTCTGCTATTTATATTTGTTTTATTTAAAATCTATAATAAAATATCAAACAAAAGACTGCCTTTAAATAAATTCTTTGCTATAATGAAAAAATACGGTTATACAAGACAGAAAAATCAGGGTCTTGAAGAGTTCGTTTCAAGTATTGAAGATGCAGACATAAGAGTGAAAGCTGAAAGATTTGTAAAAACCTATGAAGAAATTTACTTCATGGATAGAAAATTTACAAAAAAAGAAACAAAAAAATTGAATGATATACTCAAAGATTTAAATGAAACTGGTAAAAGCTGAAGAAATAAAAATATCAGAAGTCATAAAAATCCTCAAAAATGACGGATTAATTATATATCCCGCAGAAACTCTCTATGGCATTGGTGTTAGATATGACAAAAAAAACCTTCTGAGAAAAATCTTTGAAATTAAAAAGAGACCTGAAGAAAAAACTTTTCCATTGATAGCTGATTTTAAACATCTAAGTCTTGTTGTTGATTTTATTCCTGAAGCAGGAAAAAAACTTATGGAAAAATACTGGCCTGGTCCTCTTACAATTCTTTTACCTGCAAAAAAGGGAATAAATGAAGAATTAGTAAATGATGGAAAAATTGCAATAAGAGTACCGGGAAAATCTTTTGCTTTAAAGCTTATAAAAAAGCTTGACTTCCCAATTACATCAACTTCTGCGAATTTTTCAGGCACTCCACCAGCAAAATCTATGCAGGAAGTCCTTAACTACTTTCAAAATGAAGATATTGACTTAATTATAGATGGAGGACAGCTACCAGGAATACCATCTACAATAGTTGATGCAACTGTTTACCCTCCGAAAATTTTAAGAAAAGGTGCTGTTGAGATTGATTTATCTTTTGACTGATATAACCTCGTTAATCTGAGATATTTTATTTATAATTTCAGAAAGGTGAGCTCTGTCTTTGACTTCTATTGTAAAATCTATCAATGCTCTTTTATCAGAGGTTGCGTTTGCTTTAACCGCTGTAATATTAACCTGATTTGCTGATAGAAAGGATGTAAGAGTGGCAAGAATTCCAGGTTTATCAATGCACTCAATACTGATTCTTGTCTGAGACTTTGAATCCGGTTGTGCTGTCCAATAAATTTCTATTAATCTTTCTTTTTCAAGATTCTTTAAATTTATACAGTCTTTCCTGTGAACCGTTATGCCTTTGCCTCTGGTTATAAATCCCACAATTTCATCTCCTGGCACAGGCATACAACATTTTGCTATATGATATAAAACTTCATCAACACCCTTAAGAGATATAAACTGTTTTTGTTTTGTCTTGGCAGGAACTCTTTTTGGTAAAACTACTTCTTCTGCCGGGATTTCAGGTAAGAGTCTGTTAATAACCTGATTAACTGAAATCTTTCCATGCCCTATCAAAAGAAAAAGGTCTTCAAGAGATTGAATGCTAAAAGATGTTAAAACCTGATTAATTTTTTCATTTTTCAGAACTGATAAAGGTATATTTTGCTTACGCATATGAGCTTCAAGAAGTTGTTTGCCTATGTCAATACCCTGCTGGCGTTCTTCCTGCCTTAAAAAATGCTTTATTCTTCCTCTTGCTCTTTGAGTAACAACAAATTGAAGCCAGTCTTTTCTCGGTTTCTGATGAGGGCTTGTCATTATTTCTATAACATCTCCGCTTTGTAAATGATAATTAAGAGGAACAAGTCTTCCATTTACTTTAGCACCTGTACATTTGTTACCAACTTCAGAATGTATTGCATAAGCAAAATCTACAGGTGTAGAATTTATAGGTAACTCCTTAACATCACCCTTAGGCGTAAAAACATAAATTGTATCCGGAATAACCTCAGCTTTAACAGCATCAAGGAGTTCTTTAGGGTCAGAGATCTCCTTTATTAAATCCCTTAACCAGGAAACAAGTTTCATCTCTTTTTCATCAAGGTCGCTCTTTTCTTTGTATCTCCAGTGTGCTGCAATACCTTCTTCAGCGATTATATCCATTTCTTCAGTCCTTATCTGAAACTCCACTCTTTCTCCTCCAGGACCTATTACTGTTGTATGAAGTGATTGATAGTAGTTTGATTTTGGAAGACTTATAAAATCCTTAAATCTCCCAGGAATAAGTGTCCAGAGAGAATGAATTATGCCAAGAATATCATAACAGTGAGGCACTGTATCGGTAATTATTCTGATTCCTATTACATCATAAACCTGCTCAAAGGGAATTTTCTGTTTAAGCATCTTTTGATATATTCCGTAATAATGCTTTACTCTGCCAAATATTTTAAAAGGAATATCCATGGACTCTATTTTCTCAGACAGTATTTCTATAATATTGTCAATATACGACTTTTGTTCCTCTCTTCTTTTTGTAACCTTTCTTTCAAGTTCCTTATAAGCTTCAGGATATAAAACTTTAAAAGAAAGGTCTTCAAACTCATTTCGCATCCAGCCAATTCCAAGTCTGTTCGCAAGGGGAGCATATATTTCAAGGGTTTCCTTTGCGATTCTTTTTTGTTTTTCTGGTGGTAAAAACTCTATGGTTCTCATATTATGAAGCCTATCTGCAAACTTAATCAGTATAACTCTTATATCCTTTGACATCGCAAGAAACATTTTTCTGAAACTTTCTGCCCTTGCCTCTTCAAGAGTTTGAAATTCAATCTTACTGAGTTTTGTAACAGCATCTACAAGAAATGCAACATCTGGATTAAACATTTCACTAATTTCATCAACTGTCATCTCAGCGTCTTCTATTGTGTCATGAAGAAGCCCTGCAGCTATGGTTGTAGCATCAAGTTTCATCTGAACAAGAATTTCAGCTACTGCAAGAGGGTGGTATATATAGGGAATTCCTTCTTTTCTTTTTTGTTCGCAATGAGCCTCTCTTGAAACAATATGAGCCTTTCTTATAAGCTCAACATTCGCATTTGGTCTGTAGCTTAAAACTTTGTTTATTAAATCATCAATATTGAACATATTTTCTTATTACCTTCTTTTAGTTTAATATATTTAAACATGGATAAGTTACTTATTTTTGGCAGAAGGCCTCTAAAAGGTGAAGTAACAATAAGTGGAGCAAAGAACGCAACTCTTCCGATTATGGCATCTACACTTCTTGCTCAAGGCATACATACACTCAAAAGAATTCCCCAGCTAAGAGATGTTTTTACAATGGTAGAGCTAATAAGAAGAATGGGTGGCAAAATTGATTTTAAAGAAGGAATGGGTAGAATTGACACAACAAAGATTAATAAATTTGAAGCATCCTATGACCTCGTTAAAACAATGCGAGCATCAGTTTTAGTGCTTGGTCCGCTTGTTGCAAGATTTGGGAAAGCAAAAGTTTCCCTGCCAGGTGGATGTGCCATTGGTGCAAGACCTGTAAATCTTCACATCAATGGACTTGAAAAAATGGGAGCCAAAATATCTCTTGAAGAAGGATATATAATTGCTAAAGCCCAAAGGCTAAAAGGTGCAAAAATATATTTTGACATACCCACAGTAACAGGAACAGAAAATCTTATGATGGCAGCAACACTGGCAAAAGGAATTACTGTAATTGAAAATTGTGCTAAAGAACCGGAAGTTGTAGACCTTGCTAATTATCTTATATCAATGGGAGCGAAAATAAAAGGAGCTGGCACAAGTATTATTGAAATAGAAGGAGTGGATGAACTTATTCCTCCTGAAAGCTACGAGGTTATACCCGACAGAATAGAAGCAAGCACTTTTATGGCAATTGCAGGAGCATGTGGTGGTGATATAATTCTCAAAGGATGTAAAACTGAGCATCTTGAGGCTGTAATATCAAAAATGAAAGATGCTGGATTGGTCTTTAAAGAGACCTCCGATGGTCTAAGAGTAATAGGTCCCCAAAAGCTTCAGGCAGTTGATATAAAAACAATGCCCTATCCCGGTTTTCCAACTGATATGCAGGCACAGTTTATGACAATGATGAGTATTGCCAACGGAACAAGTGTTATAAAAGAAACAATCTTTGAAAACAGATTTATGCATGTAGCAGAATTAAGAAGAATGGGAGCAGATATAACAGTAGAAGGAAACACCGCTACTGTTAGAGGAGTTAAAAAATTAAAAGGAGCACCAGTTATGGCAACAGATTTAAGAGCATCCGCCTCTCTTGTGATAGCAGGTCTGATAGCTGAAGGGCAAACAGTTATTGACAGAATTTATCATCTTGACAGAGGTTATGAGGGACTTGATAAAAAATTGATAAAACTTGGCGCAAAGATAAAAAGAATTAAACAAGAATAAGTTTCCATTATATCATTTCTTTTATTATGCTAAAATAAATTATGTTTTCAGAGGAAAAAAAAGCACTTAAAAGAATTACAGACAAACTCAAAAAAGCATTAGGGGTAGAACTTATCTCTGTAATAGCCTTTGGTTCAAGGGTGAGAGGTGATTTTAGAGGAGATTCTGATTTTGATGTTCTAGTGATTGTAAGACAAAGAAGCAGAGACATAGTGGATAAAATAATAAGCATATTCAATGAAGAAGAAATAAAGACAGGAATTCCCTTCTCACCTGTAGTGAAATCAAAAGAACTTTTTGCAAAGGAAAAAAAATTTAATACAGCCTTTTTCAGAAATATAAAAAATGAGGGAAGGCTCCTTTATGGAAAAACTCAGTATTGATGATAAAATAGCTTTATCAGATTATAGATATGAAAAAGCAATGGAAACACTAAAAGATGGGAAAATTGCCTTTGAAAATAAAAGCTATAAAATGGCAGCAAATAGAGCATACTATGCAGTTCTACATGGAATAAGAGCTCTTTTAATATTGAAGGGATTAGACCCAGTCACTCATGATGGAGCAAAAACAATGTTTTCACTTCATTTTATTAAACCAAAAATTCTATCAGCAGATACATTGAAAAATTTTAATACGCTTCTTTTATTGAGAAAAGATGTGGACTATGGCGATTTTGAGAAAATTGACGAACAAGATGCTCAAGAAGTTCTCAAAATAGCTGGAAAATTTCTGAAAATTATTAAGCCAGTAAGAGTTAAATTAATTTCTGAATTAAAGGAGAAATCGTGATTCCTTATCCAAAGATAAGTCCTGAAATTATTAAAATTGGACCTCTTTCTATCCGCTGGTATGGATTAATGTATCTTATTGGTTTTATATGCTCTTATCTCATTGTAAAAAGAGAAATAAAGCGAAGAGGATTAAAGGTTGAGAAAGATTTTCTTGAAAATCTATATTTTTACCTTATATTGGGGCTTCTCTTGGGTGCCCGTCTTGGATATGTAATATTTTATAATCTGATTTACTATATAAAGCATCCCCTTGAAGTATTTGCCATTTGGCAGGGTGGCATGTCCTTTCACGGTGGACTTATTGGGGTTATTTTATCAGCATTGTTTTTTACAAAAGCAAAAAAGTTTGATTTTTTCAAGCTTACTGATATGCTTGTTCTTACAGCACCCATAGGTCTTGGGCTCGGAAGAATCGGCAATTTCATAAATGGTGAACTTTATGGAAGAATAACTGATGTTCCCTGGGCAATGATTTTCCCTGATGGAGGACCCCTTCCAAGACATCCCAGTCAGCTTTATGAGGCATTCCTTGAAGGCTTTGTTTTATTTATTGCTTTATGGTTTTTAAAGGATAAATTCAGCAAATCAGGAATTCTGTCCTCTATATTTTTAATTCTTTATGGTATATTTCGCTTTGTTGTTGAGTTTTTCCGTGAACCAGACCCTCAGATTGGCTATATTCTTGGATTATTTACAATGGGACAAATTCTGTGCAGTATTATGATTTTAAGTGGTTTGGGTTTGTTCTTTTACAGGAGAAAAGCATGATTGAACTGTCTGAAGAATTAATTAACAGACTTAATGAACTTAAAAAATATACATTTTTTGAAATTCTTGAACTTGCTGGAAGAGTTTTTATAATAGTTGATTATGATGAAAATGTAGTCATAGGAGAAAGAGGGTTTTTGCCAGAAGAAAAAGAAAGAGGGCTTGTTCTTGTTTTCAATAGTAAAATGAAGTTTAACTGGGATGAACAGGCAATTACAGCAACCCTTGTCTTTGGCAGTAAACCTGAGAAATGCTACATCCCTGTAAACGCTATTGCAGGAGTTTTTTCTCCTGACCTTCGCATTCAGCTTACTGCACCGGTCTTAAAAGCCGATGACAAAAGCGATAATAAAAAACAAAAAGAGGGGGAAAATGGGAAAATTATAGATATTACAAAATTGAGGAAGAAAAAATGAGCATTGAAAAGTATTTAAAAGAACTTTTGATTCATCAACTTAAACAAAGATTAAGCAGAATTCAACAAGATTTAGAGTCTGTTCCTGAACCTCCTCCAGACTTAAAAATAGTTAGCTACGGTATGATAATTGGATATATTGACATTATTACAGAAAAGGAGATTAGCCCTGATAGAATATCAAAATGGAAAAATCTGGTATCACTGGGAAATAAATTAACTATTATCATTCATAAAGAAGAAAAGCTTAAAATAACAGAAACCCTCTGGAAAGAAGGACTTGCTGAAAAAGTAAGCATTGGCACATATGAGATAAATTTATTTCTGCCTTGATATGAAATCTTCTACACAGAGCTTTTTAATCTCTTCAGTCACAAATGTCTGTCTTAACATCTTGCCTTCAACCATGTAAATAACCATTTCTGCTATATTTGTTGCATGGTCTGCTATTCTTTCAAGATATTTGGCAATAAACATTCTTTTAAGGGCAAGAGGAATTATATCAGGATTTTTAACCATCAAACCAAATAACTCATTGTGATTGTTCTGTAAAAGCTCGTCCACCTGATCGTCTCTTTTAATAACATCATAGCACAAATCAACATCTTCTTTAACAAAGGCATTTATAGCATCTTCAACCATACTTTCAGTTATTTCAGCCATTTTTGGAATATTTACAAAAGGTTTTAAAAAAGGCTCCTGATTTAGCTCTATAGCTCTTTCTGCAATATTTACAGCAAAATCTCCCATTCTTTCAAGGTCAGTACTTATTTTCATAGCGGTTGTGATAAATCTTAAATCCTTAGCCATAGGCTGCTTCAAGGCAATAAGTTTTATGCATTCTTCATTTATATCAACTTCAAGACCATTTATAGAATTGTCTCTTGATATAACCTTTTTTGCAAGTTCACTATCTCTTTCTATAAGTGCTTTTACAGACTTTCTTATTCCTTCTTCAACTAAACAGCCAAGAATAAGAATCTTTTCCTTCAGTTTTCTTAATTCATCATCTAAAATTCCCATGCTAACCCCCTATAAGTAACTTAAAAGAATTTTAACAATTTTCTATATATAAATGGTAGTTAATTTAACAGAAATTTAATTTTGCTGTAACTTTGCCTTAACATGCCCCATGATATCATCTAAATAACAAATAACTGGAGCCTTGCTCTGGTAAAAAAACAAAAGGAGGTTTTACATGAAAGGACTTTCTGTATTAAGCGTCATCTTATTATTGCTTTTCAGTTTCACAATTGTGCATTCTGCTGAAATGCTCAATGGTGCAGGTGCTTCATTCCCCTATCCACTTTACTCAAGCTGGGCAGCAAGTTATAACAAAGAAACAGGTATCCAGATTAACTATCAATCAATTGGTTCAGGTGGAGGAATCAGGCAGATTACTGAAAGAACAGTCCATTTTGGAGCTTCTGATTTACCATTAAAAACTGAAGAGCTTGAGAAGTCTGGACTTCTTCAGTTTCCCGCTGTAATTGGTGGAGTTGTTCCCATAATCAATGTGCCTGAACTTAAAGGTAAAGAATTAATTTTAGACGGAATTGTTCTTGCTGGGATATTTCTTGGAGAGATAAAAAACTGGAATGATCCTAAAATCAAAGCATTAAATCCTAAAATCAATCTACCAGACCAGACAATAACAGTGGTTCACAGGTCAGATGGTTCAGGAACAACTGCCATATTTACTCACTATCTAAACGATTCATGTAAAAAATGGGCAAGCCAGGTGGGATATGGAACTTCTGTAAGATGGAAAACTGGACTTGGGGCAAAAGG
>Ga0209162_1000288_pt1 | contig 56073 bp, 46 predicted proteins | sample YNPNPMetaG_FD_187121 | JGI IMG/M metagenome (GOLD analysis project Ga0209162, IMG submission 187121) | Anoxygenic and chlorotrophic microbial mat microbial communities from Yellowstone National Park, USA - YNP NP MetaG (SPAdes) (version 2) ...
CCACAAACACTCTGGCTGCACAGGTCTTCAACGCTGCGGATCGCAACAACCAGCGGCTTGATTGAACTACACATTCCTTACATTACGATGAAAGCTAGAACACATCGGAGAGCAATAAACTAAAGCGCATCGTAGGCGGCTCAGCGGTGAGGGGCGCATAGCACAGACGCAGCCGGTAGTCTCCGTGCTGGCTCAGAGCGGCGAGATCGAAGCCCAATGCCTGCGCATGCACCCCGCTCATCCGCGCCCTGGCCGCGCCGGTATGGGCAAGCAGCGCGCCCAGATCGCGCGCGACGCGGTCGGGGCGATCCGTCTGCGCATCAAGGATGGTGAGAATTCCGTCATCCGTTAGCTTGTAGATCAGCGCGAGGCGGTCGTTGACCAGGTTCGCCCGGTACGGGCAGTCGTAGCTGCGCCACTGGCGGTAGGTGGCATCGAAGGGGTGCCCGATTTCGTCGCCCAGGCGAAAACGTTCCAGGGGGATCACCGTGGCGGCGGACAGCTCCGGCTGCTCCGGCTGCCAGTCGTACAGCCGGGTCTCGACCAGGTCGCGCCATCCGAAGCCGTGCTTGATCAACAGGTAGGAATTGGCGTTCGGGAAGGCCAGGAGGAAGGGAACGCCCCGTTCTCGAGCCGCGGTGGTCGCCGCGCTAAACAGGGAGTAAAACGTGGCAAAGCCCTCCCGCCGCCGCGGATCGACCATCAGACTGATCGACAGACTGTAGTCGTATTCCTGTCCATCGGCACCTAGCAGTTTCTGCGGGATCATGCCGCTGTAGCCGATCAGTTCGCCTGCATCGCTGTAGCCGAGCGTGACCAGCGGCGGGCCGTAGGGGTTGAGGAAATAGAGTTGCGACCAGCGGCGGCGATCAAGTTCGCGGTTGAAGCATACGCGGAACAGAGCCGCCGCCTCTTCCAGGATCGCGCGCGCTTCTTCAACGGAATGCAGGATTTCGATGCGCATACAAGCCCCCCGTGATACTATGTCAGCCGTCTATGCGGCTCGCGCCGCACACCGCGGGATGCAAATACTTCTTGGGAGGGCACAGCCCGCCCACACCCTCCCGCGGGTGGGGGAATGGGGAAACCGGGTTTCCCCATCCCCCTGCGGGGCGGGGGGTGGGGAAACCCGGTTTCCCCACCCCCCTCCTCCGAGGGACCATCTTCACGTTAGCCATCCATGCGGCTTCGCCGCACCCCGACGGGATGCACATCCTTCTTGGGAGGGCTTTGCCCTCCCAAACCCTCCCTTCGGCTGGGGGGATGGGGAAACCAGGTTTCCCCATCCCCCTGCTCGAGGACTACGCCCTCCCAAGAATGTCCGGCCTGCCACGGGCAGGGCTATACCGTGATGGTCTGGTCACGTTCCAGCAAGGGGCTCGTTTCGAGCGCGGGAGCGGGCGGCTCAGGCCCGGTTGCGGCCGCGGCGGCCGTGCCCATGAATTCAGGCACATGCCCATCGGCGCTGCGGCTCACCCCCTTGCGGGCCAGCACGACAATCAGGGTGCCAACGATGATCTTGAGATCCAGCCAGAAACTCAAATGATTAACGTACCAGACATCCTGGGCCAGAATAGCGTCCCAGTTCTGGTCATTGCGCCCAAACAGAGCTGGAAGACCGGTAAGCCCCGGTTTAACCTCATGGCGTCGGTTTTGCTCAGGTGTATAGCGATCAAGATACCTGACCAGCAGCGGGCGCGGCCCGATCAGGCTCATCTCGCCGCGGAGCACGTTCCAGAGCTGCGGCAACTCATCGAGACTAGTGCTGCGCAGGAAGCGACCGAAGGGCGTGATGCGCTCGTAATCGGGCAGGAGCCGGCCTTCGGGGTCGCACGCATTGGTCATGGTGCGAAACTTGAAGATGCGGAACGGTTTCCCGTGCAAACCGGCGCGTTCCTGGGTAAAGATGATCGGCCGGCCCATTTGTTTCCAGATCAGCGCGGCAATCACCAGCATGAGCGGCGCAAGCACGATCAGGGCCGGAACGACAAGTATGAGGTCGAACAGGCGTTTGCCAAAGCTGCGGTACATGACCTATCCCCCCCGTGGAACGATGTAAGACGATGTCCGTGCCAACGACCAGGGTGACCGACGCACTAACGTGAACATACGCCCCCGCCCCGCAGGGGATGGGGAAACCGGCTTTCCCCATCCCCCCACCCGGTGGGAGGGTTTGGGAGGGCTGTGCCCTCCCAAGAGGTATGTTCATCCCGTTGGTGTGCGGCGGAGCCGCATGGACGGCTGATGTCAGGCGACAGCACAACGTTGCTATCGGACCAGATGGCTACCAGCTCACATGTTTGCCGGGCGCGACGTTGCGCAGGCGATAGAGGGCCTGGCTAAGGCCGTGGTACAGGCGCAGCGGCAGGGCGCGCCTGGGCAGTTCCAGGGCGCTGGCGCGCAGCCGGCGCGCGCGCAGGTAACGCGCGTCGTGCCGGACGATGCGGGCGAAGAGATCGAGCGGCATCCCTTGCCAGATCGCCACGCGATTGACGAGCCGTTCAGCGTTGACGGTGTATGGTTCATTCCACCATTCCACCGAGTTCCCCACCAGGGTGTAGCCCAGGTCGCGGGCCTGCCGCAGGACGGCGCGGTTGATAAAGCCCCCCGGCGCGCTCATCGTCGTCACCGGGCTGCCGGTTACGTCTTCGAGCCAGGCTTTGCTCCCGGCCAGTTCGGCGCGCGCCTGCGCGGCGTCGAGACGCGAGAGGGGCGCGTGGGTCACCCCGTGGCCGCCGACGGAGCAGAGACTGGCCAGTTCGCGGATCTCGCTGTCGCGCAGAAAGGCCGGGTTGTGGCGGCAAAAGTCGCGGGTCAGGAAAAAGGTCGCCCGGGCGCCGGCCCGCGACAGGATCTCGGCGGCGCGCAGGTTGCTGCGATGCCCGTCATCGAAGGTCATCACGACGTAGCGTTCGGGGAAGACACCACGCGCCAGGCGCCCTTCCAGTTCGGGGAAGCCTTCGATCACGTAGCCCTCGGCCTTGAGCCAGGCCACCTGCTGCTCGAAGGCTTCGACGGGGAGCGAGTAGCGATTCGCCGGGTCCTGCTCCAGATTGTGGTACATCAAGCTCACAAAGCGGCTCACAGGGCCACCTCCTCCACCGGCGCGCGGGGGGCGCAGATGCGTTCCAGATCGTTCACATAGGCGGGGTAGACGCTGCGCGCCGAAAAGCGCTCGGCGAAGACCTGACGCACCCGCTGGCGGCAAAGCCCGGCAAACGCGGGGTCGTCAATCAGGCGCCGGAGCGCTCGCACCAGCGAAGGGACCTCTTGCGCCTCGTACGAGACGCCGAGGGGTTCGCCGTCAATCACCTGCTGGAGTTCGCCCTTCAGCGAACTGATCAGCGGCAGGCCAAAAGCCATGTATTCGCTGGGCTTATTGGGAATGGAGTAAAGGTTGCTCCGCGTCGTAACCAGCCCGGCAAAGGAGCGGCTGAGCAGGGCGCGCAACTGGGTGACATTCAAGAAACCAAGAAAGATGACATGGTGAAGGCCCAGCGCCCGCGCCTTTGACTCCCAGGCGTCGCGCATCGGCCCCTCGCCGGCGATGAAAAAGCGCACCTGCGGCGCGTCAGCGACGATGACACGGGCGGCCTCGATCAGGGTGTCAATGTCGTAGCTGGTCCCCAGGGTGCCGACGAAGACGAAATTGGTGGTCTCGGGGGTGAACCCGCGGGCCAGGAGATCGGGCAAGCCCTCGTCAGGGTCACCGTCCGCGACGGAGGGTTCGTAGCCCAGGTAGTAGACCTGGCGGTAGGAAAACGGCGCGCCGCGGCGCGCGGTGACAACGCGCAAATAGTGCTGGCTCACGGCGATGCAGTGCTCCGCAAGGGTGAACACCTCGCGCGACTGGCGGAACATCGGGGTGAGCGCCAGCCGGGCCGCCCAGCGGAGCCGCCGCGGCGCCAGCGAGAGAAACTCGTCCGGCCAGATATCCTGCACATCAACCACCACGGGCACACCGCGGGCGCGCCCGTAGCGCAGGCATTCGAGGGCCGCCTCGGGCAGCGGATAGCTGACGATGATGCCGTCGGGGGGGGAATTGCGGGCCATCCAGCGGCGAACGGCAACGACGTACTCCCGATGGTTGAGCAGCCGGGCGAGGGACACGTTCTTACGGTATGGCCGCGTGTGGATCAGCACCGCGCGCAGCCCGGCGGGCAGATCGGGCAGGGTGTCGGTGCGGCGATAGACCTTTGGAATATGGAGGAAATCCGAACAGAGCCACGTTACCGTATGCCCGCGCCGCAGCAACTCTGCCACCAGCATCTGATAGCGCATGGGCCTGAAGCCCTGGTCGCTGGGCAGCGGGTCGAAGGGATTGACAAGCCACAAATGCACGGGAGACTCCTTGCCGGTGTCAGGCGTGGCGGCTAAGCTGCGGTGTCTGGTCAGCGGATGCGCGATGCGCCGAAAGGCCGCGCATACGCGGGCGCAGCGCGGGCGTGGGTGCGGGATGGCGCGCATCCAGGCGACGCAGCACCATCAGCAGGGCCAGGATGGACCAGAAGGTGGGATCGAGGTAGAACCCCGAGGCGAAGTGCAGGGCGAAGACCATCACGAACATTGGCAGATAAAACTCGCGATTGCGACGCACGTCGGGGCGCAGGACCGCGAACAGCAACACGAGGTGCAACACTATGCCCACCCAGCCCTGGGTGACACGCACAACGGTGAAAATGTTGTGGATGAACGTTTCGGTTATCCCGAAGCGGCGCAAATACACTTCATCCATCATTACGGCAAACTCGGGGTTCTGCCCCAGGCCGGTGCCGGTGAAGAAGTGGGCCAGATCTTGCGGTGGATGGACAAGCAACGCCAGCGCGGCGAGCACGCGCACATTGGCCGACTCATCTTCGCCGGCGGCAATCGTATCTAGCCGATCGGTGACCACCGTCGAAACCCCGGCATACAAGGCCCAGATCACCACAGCGGTTACGATGATGAGCAACGGGATGGCAAAGCGGCGAAAACGCGCGTTGAGCACACTCACACCCAGCGCCGGAGCGGCAATCGCCCATCCCGAGAGGGAAAGGGTGAGCAGGCTGGCTGTCAACAGGAACAGCACGCTGACCAGCAAGAGCTGGCGGTTCCGGAACGAAAACACGCTGGTCAGCAGCATCAGCAACACGAGGGCGAACGACAGGGCAATCGAAAACGTGGAAGGCTCGTAGGACAAGCCGGCCGGTCGCAGCACACCCCCGGTCCGGTAGATGTCAATCAGGGGGTTCCAGGGAACGGCGGAGAAAGCCTCGGGCAGCGCCAGCACCACACCGAAGAGATTGAGGAACACAAACTGGACGATCCCGACCGAGCCGAAGACAATGATCATCACGGCTGCGGTTGCCACCGCCCAGCCGATATCCTCAGGCGTAATGGCCAGGCGCGCCGCACTGGCGAAGCACAGCGCGTAGATAAGCAGCAGCCCGAAGGGTTGTATCCACTCGCGATCGGTGACCAGCCCCAGCGCCAGCCCGACGAAGATCTGCCAGCCTATCAGGACAACTGCGAGGATCACCGGCGTGTCATCAGCCGGGCTGGGGACAGGAGTAAAGAAGGCGAGGGCCGCCGCGGCGCCGAGGATCAACAGCGGAACGGTGACAGCGAAAGACTCGTTGACGCGCAGCAGGGCGACATTGTTGAAAAGCTGGCCGAGGGCGCCGGCGACCAGGAGCGACAAAACGATGCGCCGCCGCAGGGTCGTCGTTGAAGCGGGCGTCCGGGCAAGCGAACGGTTCATGGCTTTACTTCGCCTCACTTCCCTTGCGGGCCGGCAGCGCGGCGATGGCGTGGGCCAGGATCAGCAGCGTCCCGACCAGATGCACCGCCGCGGCCGCTATCATCACGATGGCGACACCCGTCATCCCCCTTGCGGGGATGAGCCAGACGCTCAGCGCGGCAAGCACCGCAACCTGCACCCCGAAGAGCGCGACCTGCACGCGCAGGTAGCGCGCGGCCTTCATACCCTCGCCGATCAGCCAGGAGACATAGCCGATGGCGGCGGAGACCATGACCCAGACGAAGAACCAGGCGTAGGTCGCATACGCGGGCTGATAGATCAGCGTGAGCAACGGGCGCCCGGCGACGAGGGCCACTGCGATGCCGCCGGCGCCAAGCACCAGGCCGATGGCCCCCATCCGCAGCAGCAGACGAGAGAAGGCCGAACGGTCGCCCGCGGCGTAGTACTGCGAGAGGCGTGGCAGGGCCGACTGCCCCAGGGCGCTCACGACGGTCATGCCGGCTACCTGCAGGTAGGTGAGGGCGGCGAAGATCCCGAGGGTGTACTCACCCAGGTAGTGCCCGACGAAGAAGCGAGGCAGGCTGGTGGCAAGCGAGATCAGCAGCATAGAGATGCCCAGCGGCAGGGCCAGCCAGGTCAGCGCCAGCAGGGTGCGCCGGTTCCAGCGCGGGCGCAGGCTGCGCGCCAGGTGAGCGAGACCGGCGCCAGGCGTTGCGTGCTTGATGAGCATGACGCTGCGCAGATCGAACAGCAGCACCACCCCGATCCCGGCGAACACCAGGCCCAGCACCCCCCAGAAGACGCTGCCGGTGAAGTAGACCAGGACACCCAGGGCCACCAGGGAGAGCACGCCCCTGAGAATCATCGATTGGGCGACGCGATCCATGCGTTCGTGATGCTGAAGCATCCCAAAAATCACGTCGCTGATGGCCTCAACCGCCTTGAAGAGGCCGAAGGCCACGACGACCAGGGCAGTTTCGAGCGGGTAGCGCAGGGCCAGAACGATGGCGCCGATGATGAGCAACGCCACCACGACGGTGATCAGGCGCAGGCCGAAGTAGTCGGCGAAGGCATATTCCTCACGCGCGTCGGTCGCCTGGACATCGCGGAGTTGGAGATTGGTCAGCATCAGCACGGGCACGGCGATAGCGGAACCAAGCGCGAACTGGCCAACCATCTCCGGGGTGCCCAGCTTTGCCAGGACGATCAGCATGCCCCACTGGCATGCGGCAAAGATGACATTGCCCAGGAAGGTCCAGGAGAAGTTGGCGCGCAACGAGAGGCGCGACGGGGTGCCTGCCACGGATGTTTTCAAGCTTTCTGCCATCTTCCTGCCCGGAGTTGTTGAGATCGGCCCTGTTCTGGGCGCGCAGCTTCCCTGCCTGGATGAACCGGGTTCATCAGGAGCGCAGGCGCGGACAACAAGGATTACGGAAGCGAACGCGACTCGTCGAACGGGGTGCTGGTCGGGCCGTAGCCCGACCAGCACCCTGTTGATTACTCGGCGATAGCGGGATAACCGCTGGTAGATGTCGTGCTGCCAGGCTCATCACGGCTCGGGGCGGGAGCCTGGGGAGACCGGGCCGGGGCGGCGGGCCGGGGCGCGCTGGCCCGGTAGGAGCGGTTGCGCTGCCCCTTGTGCGCGTTGAGCACCACGCCGAGGGGTTCAATCTCGAACTGGGCAAGCTGATCAATGGCGCTGACGAGCGCATCGCCGCGCAGGCGCCCGGAGCGCACCACCAGGATGGTGGCATCGCAGAGGCGGGCCAGGGTGAGCGGATCGACCACCGCCAGGAGCGCCGGGCTGTCGAAGAGCACCATATCGGCATGGTCCTTCAGCCGCGCGATCAGGCTGGCCATGTGCGGTGAGGCGATCACCTCAGCCGGGTTCGGGGGCAACGGCCCGCTGGGCAACAGATCGAGATTGGCGACCCCGGTTGGCACGAGGTGGCTCGCCAGGCTCTCTGCGCCGCCCTGAAGCGCCGTCGTGACGCCGCGCGTATTTGGCTGCTGGAAGATTGTGTGCAGGGTCGGCTTGCGCAGGTCGGTATCCACCAGGATCACGCGCTTACCGGCCTGCGCCAGCACGACCGCCAGGTTCGCCAGCGTGGTGCTCTTGCCCTCGCCGTCACTGGCGCTGGTCACCAGCAGCGTATGGATGGGGCGCTGTGCGGCGGCGTGCTCGATGTGCACGCGTAGCCGGCGATAGGTCTCAGCAACCGGCGACAGACTATCCCGCAGCACCAGCGGTTTACCTGAACCTGCCGTCTGAGGCGGGATCATGGCCAGGGTCCTGGCGCCGGTCAGGTGGGCAATCTTATCGGCGGAGCGGATGCGGTCGTCGAAATACTCACGCAGCAGGACGCTGGCGGCGGCGAGCATCGCGCCGACAACCATGAACACGGCGACGTTGAGGGGGATGCGCGGGCTAATCGGGCGCGTGGCCGGCAGGGCGGGTTCAACGACGTGCAGGTTGTAGCGGCTGAAGGTCACATCATTGCCGAGCAGTTCACGTCCCCGCTGCGCGACCAGATTGGTGATTTCGTTTGCGATAGCGGCTGCCTGCTCGGGATCAGAGTCGCGTACGGCCAACACGATCAACGACGTATTGCGGGTCAGTGAAACGCGCACACGCCGTTCAAGCGCCTCTGGCGTCGTATTGAGCTGCAATCTGGCAATGACGGTTTCCAGCACAGGACGCTTGCGCAGCAATTCCATGTAGGTTGCGATGGGGCGTTCGTTAATACCCCAGATCTCGCTGTCGGCCGCCGTTCGACGGGTCACCGTAACGGTCACCCGTGACTCGTAGGTTGGCGTGAGTTGCAAACTAACCACATAGGCCAGCGCGCCACTGAGCAGTGCAACCAGGGCGATCAACCACGCCCAGCGCCAGAGCAGACTGACGAACGCCTTGAATTCCATGGATTCCTCCATTTACGCAGTTGCGGCTCTTCTGGCCTATGGGCCGTGTGGTCGTGTCCCCTCGGTGCTCTATGCGGCTACGCCGCACCTCAACGGGATGAACAAGGTTGTTCCTGGGATGGCTGCGCCCTCCCGGACCCCCTCACCGGGTGAGGGGATGGGGAAACCCGGTTTCCCCATCCCCCGGCTTGAGGGCTGCGCCCTCACCCTCCCGCGGGCGGGGGTGTGGGGAAACCGGGTTTCCCCACACCCCTACTCGAGCTGCGCCCTCCCAATATGCCATTGCTCCTCCGCGGAGAGGTTGGGAGAGGCTTCGCCTCTCCGAAAGAAAAAATCAAGGGTTTCTCTTTGGAGGACCGCGGCCCTCTACCCCTCTACCTGCGCTACCGCTGAACTGACAAAGCGCAACAACCCTCCATGGGTTGTGAAGGCTCGGACCTGTCAGATGCGGCGCCAGGAGTTTTTCTATCCCTGAGCGCAATCCCGCGCCACGCCTGACAGGTTTGCATCCCGCGTAGGATTGCTATGGCGCCCAGCAGCCCGATGAGACGCTTCCAACAGACAGCGGCCAGGCTCATTGGTAGCCAGCAGCGAGACCAATAGCATCAAAGAACAATTTCAGAAGCAGCTCTCGTACTGCCAAGTGTAACAATTCGCAAAGAATACAGCAAGTAATGTGGATAGGAAAACGTTCATATTGACACGATTGTTATATTTCAGTTATCTTTCTGTTCATTTTCAGCGCGTCAATGGCGCTCTTGCCCTGATGGATATGACTATTTATTCACAGGATGTACGCGGTCGCCTTCCGGCGGGGCAGGGTGGAGGGCCTGCGGCCCTCCACCAACCGGTTGTTGCCCGCCCGCGGCGGGAGTGCCGCAGGGATTTCGCCAGGCCGCCAGGCCGCCGCGGGTGGGAAAGGGTATGCGGGCAGGCAACGCCTCGCTGAACCCCTCCACCGCGTACGTCCTGTTATTCACCGGCGCCGATGCGCGGCGCCAGTGACGGGGAGGCAAAGGGGCCTTGCCCTGTCACACCCTCCCATCAGATGTCCATGCGGCTACGCCGCACAACGCCGCAATGAACATACGGTTGTTCCTGGGAGGGCTGTGCCCTCCCGAAACCTCCTGCGGGCGGGGGCGTGGGGAAACCGGGTTTCTCCATCCCCCTGCGTGAGGGTGTGGTCCTCCCAAACCCTCCTGCGAGCGGGGGTATGGGGGGACCTGGTTCCCCCATGTTCACGTTGGGCATTGGAGAGTTCCTTACCCCCTCCAGGCATTCTCCATCGAGTCTCCATACTTGCCTGCTACAGTGAAGGTGTGACCGATGCACCCGCAGGTGCGGGGAGTACGCAAAGCAAAGGAGGATAGCGATGACCCGCCTGATAACGTTCGTGACGCTGGGCATCCTGACGGCCCTGCTGGCGCTTGGCGCCCCCATCGGGGCCTTTGCCCAGGGGCCGACCGGCAGTTCGAAGTGGAGCGGCGTCCGTCTGGGCGGACCGGAGCAGTCGCTGGTTGGGATGGCGGCGACGCAGATCGGGGTGAGTCGAGTGGAGTTGCTGGCGCAGTTGCGGAGCGGCACAACGCTTGCCGAGGCGCTCAAGGCTGGCGGCGTCGATGTTGCCGCATTCGTTGACCGCTTCATCGCCTCGCGCGCCGAGCGCCTCAATGCCGCCGTCGCCGCCGGCGCGCTGACCCGCGCCGAAGCCGACGCGCGCCTGGCCACGCTGCGCGCCAATGTGACCGCGCGCCTGAACCAGCCCTTCACCGTCCTCGGTCCCGCCGGGCAGGGCGCGCGCGCCGGTCAGGGAAGCGCCAGGCAGAACGTTGTGGATGCCGATGGCGACGGGGTGTGCGACAATATGCCCGCGGGGGGTGGTCAGGCCCGCGGAGGAGGCGGGCGCGGCCCGCGTCGGTAGCCTGATGTTCACGGCGGCGGGTGAGGTATTTACCCTCACCCGCCGTCTGGTTGTTTAGGATGAGATATGGTTTGAGCACGGCTATGCTTAAGATTTTTTACATAACAGATGTCCATGCGGCTCCGCCGCACAACGCCGCAATAAACATACGGTTGTTCCTGGGAGGGCTGTGCCCTCCCCAACCCTCCCGCGGGCGGGGGCGTGGGGAAACCAGGTTTCCCCACACCCTGCCGGGGAGGGGTGGAGGGACTGGGGCCTTCCACCAACCGGTCGTTGCCCGCCCGCAGCGGGGGCGCCAGGAGTGTTTCGTCAGACTGCCTGGCCGCCGCGGGCGGGAAAGGGTACGCGGGGAGGCGGCCTCCCCGCATTCCTCCACCGCGCGCGTCCTGTTACATAGTGGAAGATCCCAGGTGTGAGCAGGATTGGTGGCTATGGCACAGACAATTCTGGTCGTTGATGATGACCGCGAGATTGCGCGCCTGGTGCGGGCCTATCTGGAGCAGGCCGGGTTCCGGGTTGTCTGTGTGTATGACGGGGCGAGCGCCGTGCGCGCAATCCAGGCCGAGCGCCCCGCGCTGCTGGTGCTCGACCTGATGCTTCCTGACCGGGATGGGCTGGATCTGGCGCGGAGCTTGCGGGCCGACCCGGCAACGGCCACGCTGCCGATCATTATGCTGACCGCGCGGGTGGAGGATACCGACCGGATCGTCGGTCTCGAACTCGGGGCCGACGATTACGTGACCAAGCCCTTCAACCCGCGCGAGGTGGTGGCCCGCGTTCGCGCAGTGTTGCGCCGCGCCTCCGGGGCGCCGCCTGCTCCGCAGCGCCTGCAGCACGGCGCGGTCACGCTCGACCTCGACGCTCACCGGGTAACGGTCGCCGGCGAAGAGGTAGATCTGACGCCTGCCGAGTTCGCACTGCTGGCGTTGCTGCTGCGGCATCCCGGCCATGCGTTTACCCGCGCCGAACTGATCGAGCAGGGGCTCGGCTATGCTCACGCGGGGCTGGAACGCACCGTGGACAGCCACATCAAGAACCTGCGGAAGAAAATCGAACGCGCCACTGACGCACCCCCGCTGATTGAGACGGTGTACGGTGTGGGGTATCGGTTGCGGAGGGTGGAGTAGGTTGGGATTTGGGATTTTGGATTTTAGATTTTGGATTTTCGATAGGGTGCGGCTGGACAGTGGTGGAGGCGCGTCAATGCCTGAACGAGTTGCGCAGCGAACCAGGGGGCGCGCTGGAAGGCCCGACTCTCTGAAGCATTCCCGGGGAGCGCAACCACCGCTATGAACCGTCTCTGGTTGCAATTGACGCTGGGTTTTGCGCTGGTGGCGCTGGTCAGCATCGTGACCGTGGCGGCGCTGGCGCATGCTCGCGCCCGTGACACCTTTCGCGGCTACCTGGCCCAGAGCCAGGCCCTCGAAAGTGGTCTGGTGGAGCGACTGGCGGAGCACTACGCGACCTACGGTTCGTGGGAGGGGGTTGAGGCGTTGCTAGCACGCGGTCCGGGCGCGGTGCAACGACCGGGCCGCGGCGTGGGCGGACCGCCGTGGAGCGGCATGGTGTTGACCGACGCCGCGGGACGCGTGGTCGCTGATACTGGCAGACTGGCCACCGGGCCAGCGTTGAGCGCCCGGGAACTGGCCGAGGCCATCCCGATCGTGGTCAACGGCCAGGTTGCAGGGTATCTGGTAGCGCGCACGCCCGGGGCGGCGGCGCTTCCGCCAGCGGCGCAGCGCTTTCTCGACAGCCTGAACGGCGCTTTCTGGACGGCGGGGGCCCTGGCAGGAGGGCTGGGGTTGGCGCTGGGCCTGCTGATGGCCTGGGGCCTTGCCGCGCCCCTGCGACGCCTCGCTGTCGGCGCGCGGCGCATCGCCGCCGGCCAGTTCCATGAACGTGTGCCCGTCGCCGGACCCGCCGAGGTGCGTACGGTAGCCACGGCCTTCAATGACATGGCCGCGGCCCTCGCCGCCGGCGAGGCCGAGCGCCGCCAGATGGTCGCCGACATCGCCCACGAGTTGCGCACCCCGCTGACGGTCATTCAGGGCAATTTGCGGGCCATGCTTGACGAGGTATACCCCCTGACCCGTGACGAAGTGGCGCGGATCTACGAGGCCAGCCTGGGCCTGAGCCGGCTGGTGGACGATCTGCGGATGCTCTCGCTGGCCGAGGCGGGACGGCTGGACCTGCACGTGCAGCCGGTGGCGGTTGAACCGCTGCTGGCGCGCGAGGCGGCGCTGTTCGCCGATCTCGCCGCCGGTCAGGGGGTGCATCTGCACGTCGAAACCTCTGGTGACCTCCCTGAAGCTGTGGCTGACCCGGAGCGCCTGGCGCAGGTGCTGCACAATCTGCTGAGCAACGCCCTGCGCCATACCCCCGCCGGTGGCCGGATCACCCTGCGGGCGCAGGTGGCAGTCGGGGCGAACGGGGCGTTACGATTGGAAGTGGAAGACACCGGCGCGGGCATCGCTCCCGAGGATCTGCCGCATGTGTTCGAGCGTTTTTACCGGGCCGATCGCGGCCGAACGCGGGAGCGCGGCGGCAGCGGCCTGGGGCTGACGATTGCTCAGGAGCTGGTACGGCTCCAGGGGGGCGCGATGGGGGTTGAGAGCGCGCCTGGTCAGGGGGCGCGTTTCTGGTTCACGTTGCCCGTGTGCCACGGGTGTGGTGGGAGCAAGACTACGTGAGCGTTGGAGGGGCGTGGGGAGGCATAGGCTCCCTACCCGCTCCGTTCCGCCCGCGGCGGGGGCGGCCCGCCGCGCTTCCTCTAACGTGACCATGGGGGAACCAGGTTCCCCCCTACCCCCGCCTGCGGGAGGGTTTGGGAGGCGCAGCCCTGGAGCAGGGGGATGGGGAAGCCAGGTTTCCCCATGCTCCCGCCCGGTGGGAGGGTTTGGGAAGGCGCAGCCCTCAAGCAGGGGGATGGGGAAACCGGGTTTCCCCATGCCCCCGCCCGCGGGAGGGTTTGCGAGGCGCAGCCCTGGAGCAGGGGGATGGGGAAGCCAGGTTTCCCCATCCCCCCGCCCGGTGGGAGGGTTTGGGAGGGCAAAGCCCTCCCAGGAAGAACCTATGTGCATCCCGTCGGGGTGCGGCGCGAGCCGCATGGACGGCTGATGGGTATTGAGAAGTGTATCGGGTATGCCAGACTGGCCGTGGGGCTAATGGTCCTTGAACAATTAATCCGGTATACAGGGCTGGCCGTGGGGCTGAAGCCCTCGGCTACGGGATGCGAAGCCCGCCTGCGCGGGCTAGAGCGGATTATGTATTCAAAGACCATCAGCCCTCGGCTATGGAATGCGAAGCCCGCCTGCGCGGGCTATGCCGGATGTAATGCTTAGGCATAGTTCAAAACTTGTGGTTTGCGCTTGACAGTCTGGCGGGGAGGTGTGGAGGGACCAGGCCCCTCCACGGCCACCCCTGTGGTCCCGTGTGGCCGGGGAAGAAAGATTTCCGGGGTAACCGTTCACAGTGAAAGAAAGGGCAGATATGCGCGAGTTGTTTCGTCTTGTTCTGCTGGCGCTGGCGGCGCTGACGCTGGGCGCCTGCGGGGCGACAACGCGCCCGGCGGCGCCCGCCACAGGGCCGGCCGGCTACGCCAATATCTCCGTCGCCGAGTTGAAGGCCCGTCTCGATGCCCGCGAGCCGCTCATTCTACTGGACGTGCGGTCCGCGGAGGAGTACACCCAGGATGGGCATATTGCCGGAGCAATGCTCATTCCGCTGCCCGAACTGGCACAGCGTATGGACGAACTTGACAACCAGCGTCCAGTCGTGTGCATCTGTCGTTCAGGGAACCGCAGCCGCACCGCCTGCGAGCAACTGGCGCGGGCCGGCTTTAGCAACCCGGCGAATGTGGAAGGTGGAATGCGCGCCTGGGCTGCGGCCGGGTACGCGATGGAGCGACCGTGAGGGACACCTATGGCAAAACGAGTGATCATCATCGGGGGAGTGGCGGCGGGGATGAGCGCGGCGGCGAAGGCGCGACGCAGCGATCCGGCGCTGGAGATCGTGGCCTATGAGCGTTCGGGGTACGTGAGCTACGGTTCGTGCGGCTTTCCCTACGCCATCAAGGGCGAGATCGCCCGGGTCGAGGACGTGGTGGTGCGCACGCCGGAACGTTTTGCAAAGCAGGGCATTACCGCCCTGGTGCGTCACGAGGTGCTGGAAATCGACCCGACGGGCGGGTCGGTGCTGGTGCGCAACCTGAACAACGGGGCGGAGTTCCGGGATCGCTGGGACGCCCTGGTGCTGACGACCGGAGGCGCGGCGAGCCGACCGCCCTTCCCGGGCGTGAACCTGCCGGGCATTTTCACCCTGCGCACGGTGGAAGACGCGCTGGCGATCCAGCAGTGGATCCGCGAGCATCGTCCCACGCGCGGGGTGATTATCGGCGGGGGCTACATCGGGCTGGAGATGGCCGAGGCCCTCGATGCCCACGGCATACAGATCACCCTGGTAGAGCGACTGCCGCAGGTGTTGCCGAATCTGGACCCTGAGATGGCCGGCCACGCGCAGGCCGAACTGTCGCGGCAGGGTGTGGAGGTGAACCTGGACCAGCCGGTTGAAGGCTTCGGCGGCGATGAACGGGTACGCGAGGTGGTGGCCGGGGGGCGGCGCATCCCCGCCGACATCGTGATCCTGGCCGTGGGAGTCAAGCCGAATGTGGAACTGGCCCGCGCCGCCGGGATCGCCCTGGGTCCGACCGGGGCGGTGGCGGTGGACGATCATCAGCGGACCAACCTGCCCTCCGTCTGGGCGGCGGGCGACGTGGCCGAGGCCCTGCACCGCGTCACGGGCCGGCCGGCCTGGGTGCCGCTGGGCACCACGGCCAACAAACAAGGCCGCGTGGCCGGCGAAAACGTCGCCGGGGGCGACGCGCGCTTCCCGGGCATTGTGGGCACGGCGGTGGTTAAGGTTTTCGACCTGGAAGCGGCCAGCAGCGGGCTATCCGAAGCCAGGGCGCGTATCGGCGGCTACAATGTCGAGAGTGTCAGCGCCACGGCGAACTCGCGGGCGCACTATATGCCGGGGCACCACCCCATCCACGTCAAGCTGGTCTACGAGAGTGGTTCACGCCGCCTGCTCGGCGGCCAACTGGTGGGCGTCGAGGGGGTCGCGAAGCGGATTGACATCATCGCCGCGGCGCTCCATCAGGGTTGGACGGTGGATGAACTGGCGGAGTTGGATTTGAGTTACGCCCCGCCGTTCGCGCCGGTGTGGGACCCGATCCTGGTGGCGGCCAATCTGGCGCGCCGCGAGGGGTGAGCGGGTTTCAGATTGCAGATTGCGGATTGGAGATGGCCTCCCGCGAGCCAGGGCGTGGAGAAACCAGGTTTCTCCAACAGTAGGGCATAACCTATGTTGAGCCAGCAGGAGTGGCGCGAAGCGGCGGAGATGCTGCCGTTCCTGGCCGACCCCGCCGCCGCGATCAGCCGGGCCTTTGTGGCCCATGCGGTATCGGTGCATCTGCCCACGGGAGCGACGGTGTTCGAGGAGGGCGATCTGTGCGACAACTTCGCCATCCTGGCCCGCGGGCGGGTGCGGGTCTTCAAGATCGGCGAGACGGGGCGCGAGATCACCCTCTACCGCTTCGCCCGCGGCGAGAGTTGTATTCTCACCGCGAGTTGCATTCTCAGCGACCGGCACTTCCCGGCCATTGCCACGGTCGAAGAGCCGGCAACGGCGTTTGTGGTTCCATATCAGGTGTTTCAAGAATGGATGGACAGCTTTGCGCCGTGGCGCGCCTATGTGTTTCAGTTGCTCTCGCAGCGCCTGGCGACGGTGATGGCCGTGGTTGATGAAGTGGCCTTCCGGCGCATGGATACGCGGCTGGCCGAGTTTCTGCTCCGCCAGGCGCCTCCGGGCGGCCCGTTGCACCTTACTCATCAGCAGATCGCGGCTGAACTGGGCACCTCGCGCGAGGTGGTGAGCCGCATCCTGGCCGATTTTGCCGCGGCGGGGTTGGTGCAGTTGGGGCGGGGCAGCATCCGCGTCGAGGATCGCGCCGGCCTGGCGCGCCGCGCCGCTGTGTGACTTTGTCACGGATCAGTGGAGAGGGATGGGCTATACTTCATCGGGCAGGGGCATGGGGAAACCAGGTTTCCCCATTTTTACCCGCGATAGTAGGAAGCCATGAACAGGAGCAATCAGATGCAAACCAATATGGGAACCATCGATCGTGGGGTGCGGGTGGCGCTGGCGGTGCTGTTCGCCGTCCTGATCTTCACCGGCGTGGTCAACGGCTGGCTGGCGATCGTGCTGGGGGTGCTGGCAGTGGTCTTTGTGGGCACGAGCCTGATCGGCTTCTGCCCGCTGTACCTGCCGTTCGGCATCAACACCGGCGGGCGCCCGGCGGGGAAGGGGCACGTGTAGCGAGCACGCGGGTTGTCTCTGCGCTGCCGCAAAGGCGCGAAGACGCACAGCATCGGCGATTTCCATTTCGCCGCTGTGCGTCTTCGCGTCTCTGGCATGGTTCACCCCTCCACCGCGTGCGTCCTGTCAAAACATCTCTGAGCCGTGCTCTACGTATTCAGGCCAACTCCGCGAGCAGTTCGAGCGCCACGGCGCGGCACTGGAGACACTCCAGCCGGTCCAGCAGCGCCCGCAGCCCGGCCCGGTCGAAGTTGAGCGTCTCGTGGGGCAGGGTTGGCGGCCAGGCGGGGTCGATCCAGGCGACGACGCCATAGAGCAACTGGTTGGAGAACGAGCTGTTGATCGCCCAGCCCTGCTGGTTGATCGGGCGCAGCGTGGTGATGGCCCCATGGGGCAGGCCCAGTTCACGGGCCAGGATGGCGCTGGCCGCCGACAGGGGCGTCTGGTTGGCAGGCAAGCGGCCCCCCGGCAGGTCGAGGGTGGCGCGCCCGAGGCCGGGCCGAAACTGGGGACGGGGCAGCAGGAGCCGCCCCGCCTGGATCGGCGCAACGATCACCGAATGGACCCGCTCGACGCGCCAGTAGTCGAGCGGGCGTCCCTGGTCGTCGCGCCAGCGTTCGGCGATCAGGCGCACCCAGGGCGACTCGATGGTGACAATGGTCTCGCCGCGCTCCCAGGTGGGTTCCTCGGGGGAATGGTTGTGCGCGTTCACGGATGCTCCTTATAGCATAGCGTTCCGATGCGGCAGAAGGTGCGTTGGCCCGGCCGCACGCCAGCGGGATACACAAGGTTCTTCATAGGAGGGCGCAGCCCTCCCAAACCCTCCCGCGGGCGTACGGCACACGAGGTCCGGGCGTCACGTTCACACGTGCCGCGCGAGGGCCTGGCGCAGGACCGACTCGGGCTGAGCGCCCACCAGGCGCTCGACGACCCGCCCGCGCTTGAAGATGTAGAGCGCCGGGATGCCGCTGATGCCGAAGCGTTGCGCGGTGTAAGGATTCTCATCAACGTTGAGTTTGGCCACCACGGCGCGCCCGGCGAACTCATGGGCCAGTCGTTCGACCGCCGGGGCGACCATGCGACACGGCCCGCACCAGGGCGCCCAGAAGTCAACCAGGACCGGCTGATCGCTGGCGCCGACGATGCGGTCGAAGGTGGCGTCGGTGAGCACGACGGGGCCAGCCGCGCCCCGGGGTGGAGGCGCGCTGGTGGCAGGCGCGGGGCGCGGCCCCGCGGCGGGTGGCGGGGGCGCATGGCCCTCGATAGGCACGCTCGGACCCTCGGGCAGCGGCGGGCGCGCGCCGCCGGCGGTGAGATACTCGAACCAGGCGCGCAAGGCCGCCTCGGTGGCCACGCCGCTGGAGCGGGCCAGTGACCGGCCCTGTTGTGCGAAGACCAGACCCGGCAGACGCGTCACCTCGAAGCGCCGGGCCAGATCGGGGTACTCCTGCGCATCCACCTGGGCGATCAGGGCGCGCCCGGCGTAGTCGCCGGCCAGGCGGTTCAGGGCCGGCGCCAGTTGCGCGCAGGTCTGGCAATCGCGCCGGGTAAAGACGAGGAGAACCGGCACGCCGGCGTTGAGCACGCGATCAATGCTCTGGGGGTTGGTATGAATGGGGGTGGAGATAGTCATAGCTGACCTCACTATGTGACAGGACGTACGCGGCGGAGGTATGCGGGGAGGCGCACAGCCTCCGCCGCCCCCCCGTTCCGCCCGCGGCAGCCAGGCGGCCCGGCGTCCCGCCCGCGGCGAGGGCGCGGCAGTCTGCAAGGGCGCCGCCCTTCGACAGGGGCGCGGGGAAAGCGGATTTCCCCGCGCCCCTGTCTGATAGGAGGGACCGGGGGCTTCGCCCTCCCGATCTGCAACGGATACGCTGGTAAGCCGGTGAGACGCCTGATTCCTTACCAAACTCTTACGAAACACTCGCGCGGGCCTTACATTCGGACGGTAGCATTGTACCCAGAAATTCCTCGTTCCGTATTGCACAAGAAATCAGGAGTTGCTACCATGACTATCACCGAAGGCCAGACCGCCGTAGCCGCATTCACTCCAGCCGAGCTGTACGCTCGCATCCTGCGCGACGAACCGCTGTTCGTTCTCGACGTTCGCAACGAGGAGGAATTCCGGCGAAGCCCGATCGAGGGGCGCGCGAACCTGACCACGGTTAACATCCCCTATTTCGAGTTCATCGAAGATGAAGACGGCGCCGCGGCGCGCGTCCCGGCGGGCCGCGAGATCCTCGTGGTGTGCGCCAAAGAGGGTTCCTCGCAGTACGTCGCCGGGGTGCTGCACGAGCGCGGCTACCAGGCGCGCTACCTGGAAGGCGGCTACGTAAGCTGGGGGAACTTCTACGACGTGCGCGACGCGGTAACGGCGGACTGGGGGCGCATCGTGCAGATCGCTCGCCCGGCTCGCGGCGATCTGAGCTTCGCGGTGATCAGCGGCGGCAAGGCGGCGTTGATCGACCCGCTGCGCCACATCCAGGTCTACCGTGATCTGGTTGCTGAGGCCGGGGCCAGCCTGACTCACATCTTTGACACCCACGTTCACGCCGACCATATCAGCGGCGGGCCGGCCCTGGCCCAGGAGACGGGGGCGACCTACTACGTGCACGCCTACGACGCCATCCATCCCATTGACATGCTGCCTGCCGTTATCGCGTATACTCATGTTCAGGAGGGTGATCGCTTCCAGATCGGTAAGGTAACCATTACCGCCCGCTGGTTTCCGGGCCACACCCTGGGCCAGGTCAACTACCGCCTCGACGCGCCCGATGGCCGCAGCGCGCTCTTTACCGGCGACGGCATCTTCCTGCGCTCCTTTGGCCGCCCCGACCTGGGCGGCAAGGGGGAGGCCTGGACGCCGATCCTCTACCGCAGCATCACCGAGCGGCTGCCGCGCATGGCCGACGACGACACACTGATCCTGCCGGCCCACTTCAGCACCCTCGATGAGGGCGACGCCAACGGCGTCTTTGCCGCCCCCTTCGCCGCGGTGCGCGCCACCAACGACGCCCTGCGTCCGCGTGACGAGGCCGAGTTCACCAGCTATGTCTTGAGCCACCTGCCGGTCTTTCCGCCGGAGTACGTGGAAATCAAGCGCGTCAACATCGGCCTGGCAACGCCCTGCGATGGCGCGGCGAATGAACTGGAGTTGGGTAAGAATATCTGCGCGTTGAGCAATGCCTGAGCCGTTCAGCGCATTGCGCCTCCCCCCGCTGAGGGGAAGGAGCCGGGCGCTCTCCGCCAGCGGGGCAGGAGCGAGGAGGGGAGAGCGTTGCCGAAAACCTTTGTTCACAGACGAGGATTCCTGCTGGACCCTGTCCTCAGGCAGGGGAACCGAAGGACACATCTATCACGGCGCAGAGCCGTTCATCATGGAGGAACCAGAGATGTCCATCGCATACGATCAGACCCTTGACGTGAAGGGCGCCAGGTGCCCGATGCCCCTGGTCAAGAGCCGCAAGGCGGTCAACGAACTGCCGGTGGGCCAGGTGCTCAAGGTTATCGCCACCGACCGCGGCTCCGTGGCCGACTTCCAGGGCTGGGCGAAGACGGCCCGGAACGTCGAGCTCCTGGCCCAGGAGACCGTCAACGAGGGCGGCCAGGAACTGTTCGTCCACTACTTGAAGCGCACGGCGTAGCAAGACGGGGCGGGCGGGGAAAGCGGGTTCTCCGCGCCCCGGCCTGCCCCGAAGATCGGGTGGGCTTCGCGCCCACCCACGAACATCGTTATTTCATGTTGTTGTGGGGCAGCACCGCATTGTTGTATGAGGAATCCGACCAATGACCATAGAGAGCATTGAACAGAAGGACACCCAGAGCCTGCTCGACCGCATCGCCGCCCTGGAGGCCCGTGTCGCCGCGCTGGAGGCGCACCCCTCGCAGGGGATCGAGGACCGCCTGGCGATGGTGGTCTTCTCCGGTGACCTGGACAAGGCCATCGCCGCCTTCATCATCGCCACCGGCGCGGCCTCGATGGGCCTGGAGGTGAGCATGTTCTTCACCTTCTGGGGCCTGAGCGCGGTGAAGAAGCAGAAGATCTTCAGCGGCAAGGGTCTGCTGGAGCAGGGCTTTACCGCCATGCTGCCAGGCAAGCTGGGCGAGATGGGCCTCTCGCAGATGAACTTCTTCGGCGCGGGCGCGCAGATCATCCGCGGCCTGATGCAGAAGCACGAGGTCTCCTCGCCGGAGGAACTCTTTGGCCTGGCCCGCGAACTGGGCGTGCGCATGGTCGTCTGCGACATGTCGCGCGAGTTGCTGGGGATCAAGGATGAAGAACTGGTGGACGGGCTGGAGAGCGGGGGCGTGGCGACCTTCCTCGGCGACGCGGCGCGGGCCAAGGTAACGCTGTTTATTTGAGAGGAGGGCCCCCGACGTGACCAACGAACTTCCCTGCGGGGCGCTGCAGCAGCGCACCGCCAGCGCCGCGCTGCTAAGTTACGCCGTCACTCCCAAGGTGCTGCTGGCGGCCCAACCGCAGCCCGAAGATTGGGCGAAGCTGGCGCAGGCCGGCTATACGACGGTCATCAACCTGCGGAGTGACCCCGAGCGCTCGGGCATCGAGCAGCGCAACGCCGAGGCGGCGGGGCTGCGCTACTTCCACCGGCCCTGGCCGGCATATGAACTGGAACGCGAGCACGTGGACGAACTGGCCGAGCTTATCGAGGCCCCCGACGCGGGCCGGGTCGTGTTCCACTGCCGCAGCGCCACCCGGGTGGGACTGATGTGGCTGCTCTACCGCCAGCTCCACCACGGCTGGAGCCGCGAGCAGGCCGAGGCCGAATTGCGTGCCGCGGGCTACGACGATGAGTCGCTCGAAACCTTTGGCTTCTGCGCTGACGATTATTTCGAGCGCGCCAGGGAACACGTGACCTGAAAATAGGCCCCAGGGGAATGGGGAAACCGGGTTTCCCCATTCCCCCACCCGCGGGAGGTTTTGGGAGGGCTGCGCCCTCCCAAGAAGGATGTTCATCCCGTCGGTGTGGGGCGGAGCCGCATGGACGGCTGACGTGAAAATAGGCCCTCGGCGAGGGGGGTGGGGAAACCGGGTTTCCCCATACCTCAGCGGACGCGGGCCGGAGGCCCGCGCACCCAGGCCCCGGCCCCTGGGAGGGTTTGGGAGGGCTGCGCCCTCCCAAGAAGGATGTTCATCCCGTCGGTGTGCGGCGGAGCCGCATGGACGGCTGAGGTGAACATAAGCTCTCGGAGCGGGGTGTGGGGAAACCAGGTTTCCCCACACCCCCGCCCGCGGGAGGGCCTGGCCCTCAAGCAGGGGGATGGGGAAACCTGGTTTCCCCATCCCCTCACCCGGCGGGAAGATTTGGGAGGGCTACGCCCTCCCAAGAAGAACCTCATGTTCATCCTGTTCGTGTGCGGCGTAGCCGTATGGACGGCTGAGGTGCAATTGGTGTAAGGACTTCCTGATGGCAACCTCTCAACCCATACCTTCCCCGACACGCGCCGGGGGCGTGGCGCAGACCGGCGCTCTAGGTCGCTACCTGCCGTTTACCCGCTGGCTGCTGCATTACCGCCGGGCCGACCTGCCGAGCGACCTGGTGGCCGGCGTGGTCACGGCGATTATGCTCATCCCCCAGAGCATGGCCTATGCGCAACTGGCAGGATTACCCCCCCAGGTGGGCCTGTACGCCTCGGTGGTGCCACTGATCATCTACGCGCTACTGGGTACCTCCGGGCAGCTCTCGGTGGGGCCGGTGGCGATCACCTCCTTGCTGGTTTTCAGCGGAGTGAGCGCCCTGGCCGAACCGGGGAGCGCGCGCTACCTGCAACTGGTGCTGATCCTGGCCCTCATCGTCGGAGCGATCAAACTCCTGCTGGGGGTGTTCCGGCTGGGAGTGATCCTCAACTTCATTTCGCACCCGGTGCTGGCCGCCTTTACCTCGGCCTCGGCGCTGATCATCGCCGCCGGGCAACTCAAGTACATCCTGGGGTACAAGGTCGCCGGCGACCGCTTCTACGAGGTGCTCTACCACGCCGCGCAGGGTCTGGGGCAGACCAACCTGATCACGGTGAGCATCGGCGTTGGCAGCATCGCGCTGCTGCTCTTGTTCCGCAAGGGCCTGCGGCCCATATTGCAACGGATGGGGCTGCGCCCACTGGCGGTGACGCTGATCGTGAGCGGGGCGCCACTGGTAACGGTGCTGCTCGGCACACTGATCGCCTGGCTGTTGCGTCTTGACCAGCGCGCCGGGGTGACGGTCGTCGGGGCCATTCCGCCCGGTCTCTCGCCATTCAGTTGGCCCGCGCCGAGCATAGGCGACGTGCAGGCGCTCCTGCCTGCGGCGGCGGCGATTGTGCTGGTCAGCGTGGTCGAATCGATTGCTGTGGCCAGGGCCCTGGCGAGCAAGCGCCGCCAGGCGATTGACCCCGACCAGGAACTGATCGCCCTTGGCGCGGCCAACATCGGGGCCGGGTTGTTCAGCGGCTACCCGGTGACCGGCGGGTTCGCCCGCTCGGTGGTCAACTTTCAGGCTGGCGCGGTTACCGGCCTGGCCTCGCTGGTGACCGCGGGAGGCATCGCGCTGATCCTGCTCTTTTTCACACCACTGTTCTACTACCTGCCCCAGGCGGTGCTGGCGGCCACGGTGATCATGGCCGTGTTTGGCCTGGTAGATCTGCAGGAACCCCGGCACATCTGGCAGGCCAATCGGAGCGACGCGCTCACCTGGGGCGTCACCTTCGCCGCAGTCTTGCTACTGGGCATCGAAACGGGCATCTTCGTCGGCGTCGGCGCCTCGCTGCTGCTCTACCTCTGGCGCACCAGCCGGCCGCACATCGCGGTGGTGGGCCGCCTGGGGGAGAGCGAAGTGTACCGCAACATTCTGCGCTATGATGTGCGGACCTGGCCCCACGTGGTGGCGGTGCGGGTGGACGAGAGCCTGTACTTCGCCAACACACGCTACCTGGAGAGCGCCCTGCTGCGGATCGTGGCCGAGCGGCCCGAAGTGAAGCACCTGGTGCTGATCGGCTCGGCGATCAACTTCATCGACTCGAGCGCGCTGCACACGCTGGAGTCGCTCATCCAGGAGTTGCGCGACGCGGGGGTGGAACTGCACCTGGCCGAGATCAAGGGGCCGGTGATGGACGGGCTGAAGCGGGCCCATTTTGTGGAGAAGATCGGCCCCGGGCGCATTCACCTGACGACCCACGAGGCGATGCAGCGCCTGGGGTGCATGTGAGGCGGAAACGCGGGGGGCGCCGCCGCTCATCACAATGATGCCAGCCCTGCCAGGCGCGCCAGACTGGCCGTGAGGAACGTCACCAGAAATGCCATCCCCAGCGTGATCGCCACACTCATCGCCGCCCACTTATAGGAACGGGTTTCTTTGTAAATTGTAATGATCGTGGTAGCGCACGGATTGTGGAGCAACGAGAAGAGCATCAGGTTCACCGCCGTCAGCAGCGACCATCCATGCTGGCCCACGAGCAACGCACGAATTGCTTCGCTGCTGCCTGGACCTTCGACCATCGTGCTGGCGCCGGTGTACATCATCATCATGGTTGGCACAACAATCTCGTTGGCGGGAATGGCGATAATGTAGGCGAGCAGGATCACGCCATCGAGACCGAAAAGTCGCCCAAACCCATCAAGCCACCCGGCAATGGCGAGCGCCAGGCTGGCGTCGCCGAACGGAATGTTCGCCAGCAACCAGATGACCGCACCGGCTGGCGCCGCCGTCAGCATCGCGCGCCAGAGCACAAAGAGCGTCCGGTCGATCAACGATGTGTACAGAATGCGCAGGACGTCTGGGCGGCGATAGGGGGGTAGTTCGAGCGTGAAGGCGGAGGCATCCCCCCTGAGCACCGTTCGCGAAAGCAGCCACGACATGAAGAACGTAAACGCCACGCCGATCAACACGACCCCCACCACCGTGCCGGCAGCGATGAACGAGGCCGTCACGCCGCCAAAACCGACTGCCACAAACACGGTCGCCAGCATGATCAGGGTGGGGAAGCGTCCGTTGCATGGAACGAAATTATTCGTCAGGATGGCAATCAACCGCTCACGCGGCGAGTCGATCACCCGCGTCGCCACCACGCCGGCTGCATTGCAGCCGAATCCCATCATCATGGTGAGCGATTGCTTCCCATGGGCGCCTGCCTTCTTGAACAGCCAGTCGAGGTTGAACGCCACGCGCGGCAGGTATCCCAGGTCCTCCAACAGCGTGAACGCCGGAAAAAAGATCGCCATCGGCGGGAACATCACCGATACAACCCATGCCAGACAGAGGTAGACGCCGTCCCAGATGAAGCCGGTGATCCACCACGGAAGCCCCCAACTGACGAAGAGCGCGCGCGCCCAATCGCCAAACCCGAACAGGACGGTAGCAAGCAGCTCCGAAAAAACATTTGCGCCCGAAACGGTTATCCAGATAACGACGGTGAGCAACAAGAGCATAATCAGCAAGCCGGTGACCGGCGCAGTCACCAGGCGATCAATACGCTGATCAAGGTCGTACTTCCGATCGGCCGCGGTTTTGACGGCGCGCTGCGCAATACGCTCCGCTTCCGCGTAGAGCGATTGCACGACCTCGTCGCGGAACCCCGACGGCAGGCTGCTGCGCAGCGCCTCGGCTCTGGCAAGGACATCCTCTGGGGTCGTCATCATTGCCTCCCGACAACCGCCATCGTGCTGCTCAAGCGCTCCTCCGGCGAGCGCTGTCGCCTGATAATATCCGCCAGTTCACCGCTGCGGATCGCGTCTTGCACCCGCGCATCGCCTTCGAGCAGGCGAATGGCGAGCCAGCGCGCATTGGGAATACCAGGCGCCAGTTGCTCGATCAGCGGAGTCAGTTCGCGGATCGCTTTTTGAAATGCCGGCGTTCCCTCAACCCGATGCGGGTGAGTGGCGATACGCCCTTCGATGACATCGGCGACGGTCGAAAGAAGCGTCATGACACCCTCGCCGTTGCGGGCGGAGATCGGCACTGCCGGCACCCCCAGATCGCGACTGAGCGCGCGTGCATCCACGGCGATCCCTTTCCGGCGCGCCTCGTCCATCAGGTTCACTGCCACCACTGCCTTATCGGTAATTTCCATCACCTGCAACACCAGGTTCAGATTGCGTTCGAGCGCCGTGGCATCGGTGACCACAATCGTGCAATCCGGCTGACCAAACAGCAAAAAATCGCGCGCCACTTCCTCATCCTGCGATGTGGAGAGGAGCGAATAGGTTCCCGGCAGATCGACCAGTTTGTACCGGACGCCGTTGAACTGATACCCCCCTTCAGCGCGGGTGACGGTCTTGCCAGGCCAGTTGCCGGTATGCTGTTTCAACCCGGTCAGGGTATTGAAAAGGGTGGACTTCCCGGTGTTGGGATTACCGGCAAGCGCCACCACCCGGTCGAATGCCTCCATCTTAATGCCCATCCGCTCCAGATGCGCATACGCCGGGCAGGTCGCGCACGGATCGGCGGGCGGCGTTCGTGTTGTCATAGAATGCTGACCTCCAATTTTATCGCTGGTTGTCATAGCATAGTTACCACTGGTTTCATGCTGATCCAATCAATTGACAGGACGTACGTGGTCGTCTTCCGGCGGGGAGGAATGGAGGCCGCAGGCCCTCTACCAAGCGGTTGTTGCCCGCCCGCGGCGGGAGAGCCGTGGGGGTTGCGCCTGGCCGCCTGGCCGCCGCGGGCGGGAACAGGGGTATGACACCTCTCCACCGCGTACATCTTGTCAATTGACAGGATGTACGCGGTCGCCTTCCCGCGAGGAGGAATGGAGGGCCGCAGGCCCTCCACCAAGCGGTTGTTGCCCGCCCGCGGCGGGAGGGCCGTGGGGGTTGCGCCTGGCCGCCTGGCCGCCGCGGGCGGGAACAGGGGTATGACACCTCTCCACCGCATACGTCCTGTCAATTGAGGCGATAGGGCCTGACCCAGATACGATCGGCCTGATCCCGTCGGAGGGCGATCAACGTCCCACGCACGCGATAGGCGCGCGGATCGGCGAACACATTCTGCAACTCAGGGTACACCACCACGCCAGGCGTCAACCCCAGGTCGAGCAAGCGGCGCCGGGTAAACCCCTGCAGCGCGTCATCCAGCGCGACGATCTCAGCCGGTTGTTGCAGGGGTATGTCGGTCAGCGGGATCGCGTGGTTGCGGGCCGCTTCATCTTCCGTCAGCGGCGCCAGCGTCACATTCACGGCAACGGCAGGCGCGAGGGGGTACTCATGCTCGCCGTCGCTCAACACCAGGCGCTGCGGCGTCCGCTCCAACACCCGCACAACCTGCCCCAGGCGCAGACCAACCGCCAGAATCTGCGCATATGCAATCGCCGGTTCATCCTCCAGATGCACAATGCGCCCTGGCGTGTCGAGCGGCCAGGCGGTAAGCGGGGTTCCTGCCACATCGGATAACGCCCCTTCGCGGTTCGGGATCGGGTCGCCGTGCGGATCGCGCCGGGGATAGCCCATCGCGGCTTCCAGTTCATCAAGTTGCGCAGCGGTCAACGTATGTTCGCGCCGCTGCGCCTCATCGTGCACACGCGCCAGCGGCATGCGCGCTTCGTCAGCCAGATAGCGCTCCCAGAGCCGATGCGCGCGCACTACATGCAAGGCCCAGCGCTCGCCTTCCGGCGTCAGGTGCAGTTCTGCGCCGCGCGTCTCGAGCAAACCCTGCGCTTCCATCTTCTCGATCAGGCGCATACTCCGCGCACACGGCAGCGCCAGCGCCCCGCCAAGCGACTCCGCCGTCGCGTGACGCCCCTGATGCTCGCGGTTGAGCAGATGCTTGAGCGCATCCTCAACCAGTTCTCGCTCGCGCGTCGCCCGCCAGGTACGGTAGAGTGCAAGCAGACCGACTCTGGGAAGCGCCATCCATACGATGATGCTACACAGGAGCAGCAACACAACCCATCCATTCATCATGTTCCTCGACCATTGCATAACGCTGCGTCGCTGGTGCGCGCGGCACCTCAGCCGTCCATGCGGCTGCGCCGCACACCAGGGAGATGACCATAAGGTTCTTCTTGGGAGGGCTTTGCCCTCCTAAAGCCTCCCATTGGGTGAGGGGATGGGGAAACCAGGTCTCCCCATACCCCTCTCCGAGGGCTTTGCCCTCCCACACCCTCCTGCGGGCGGGGGCGTGGGGAAACCGGGTTTCCCCACGCCCTTCTCCGAGGGCTTATGTTCACTCAGGTGGAACCACGAGGTTTAGGTTTTCCTAAAATAGATATACTGCTTGCAGAAACTTTTGTCAAGCAACGCGCGTCCGGATGCCTGTTCCCTATACCAAAGCATCACGGAGACGCCGCAAGCTCGTGAGCGCTGGAGCGCTTCCTGTTGTATTGAGCGGCAATCTACAATCCGCACTCTACAATGGGAGTACAGGAAGCTACCCGCAAGGTTCCGGGGATGCGGCAGGCAAAGGTTGTGGAGGAGGTTCGGGGGGGCTGGGAGCGATGTGACGGGGGTAAGGCACAGGGACAATGGTATCCGATCGGAGTGGCGGTCGATGTCGTGAGTGGGATGGCGGTAGCGGAGGCGCAGCGCTTGCGGGAGTGGCCGCAGCCGGTCGCGGAGGCGGATGTTTGCAGAGAGTTGCTCCTCGGGGGCGCAACCCTCTAGGTTGCGCCCCCGAGCCTACCCCGCCCGCAGACGGGCAAGGAGGCGCGCCTCCAGGTCGGCGGGCAGCGCCGGCGGGGGAGCTTCGTCCAGATGGTGGAGAATGCGCACCGTCTGGCCGAGGGTATCGAGCACCACCTGGCAATCGGGGCAATCGGCTAGGTGATGCTCCAACTCGGCACAGAGATCGGCGGGGAGTTCACCGTCGAGGTAATCGTTCAACTGCGCTACCAGTTCACGGCAACGTTGCAGATCGTGCGAATGGGCCGCGTGGGTCATGCGTGTTCCTCCGATCGGGCGGCGAGGTAATCGGCGAGCGCCTCGCGCAGGCGCAGGCGGGCCCGGTGGAGGCGTACCTTGACCGCGCCCGGGCTAATGCCGAGCTGCGCCGCGGTTTCCTCGGTGCTCAACCCCTCAACATCGCGCAATAGCACAACCACTCGCAACTGCTCGGGCAGGGCGGCGATGGCCCGCTCGATCTGCGCACGCAGTTCGCCGTCGAGCGCCAGGCGCTGCGGGTCGTGAGACCATGCCTGAAACTGGTGGGGCACCTCCTCGGGATGCAGGTTGTCGGCCACATCATCGAGGGCGATCTGCGGCTTGCGCCGGCGCAGCACCATCAACCCCTCGTTGGTGGCGATGCGGTAGATCCAGGTGCCCAGGCTACTGGCGCCGTCGAAGCCCGGCAGCGCGTCGCAGACTTTGATGAACGTGGATTGCAACACGCTCTCGGCCTCGTCGGGATCGCCGGTGAGGCGCAGGGCGCGAGCGTAGACCAGGGGCGCGAAGCGCTTGACCAGGCAGGTGCAGGCGTCGGGATCGTGGCGGCGAAGGGCAGCCAGCAAGGCGGCTTCATCGGCGTAGATGGAAAGATCGATCGTCGGTCCGGGCATGCGTTATCCCTCCACAGGCGTTGTGCTGTCAGTATAACAATACCATGCCGCCTGTGGAGTGCTACAACTATGATCCTTCGGTGAAAGGGTAGGACCGTGCCCTCCCAAACCCTCCCGCAGGCTGGGGGCCGGGGAAACCAGGTTTCCCCAGCCCCTCTCCAACGAGTTATGCTCACGTTCGGACGTTGAACGCCCATTCTACGCCGCGACGGCCTCGCGCAGCTTCTGGAGCATCATCGACTCGGGAGCGGCGCCTTCGATGTGGACGATCTCGCCGATCACGGTCTTGGGCACGCCCATCACGGCGTAGCGGTCACCCAGTTCGGGGAACTCGCTGACCTCGATGCCCTCGGCGCTGACGTGAGGGCTGGCAATGGCGAGGCGGTAGGCCAGCACCACCGCGCGGGGGCAATAGGGGCAGGTCGGCGTCACGAAGACCTGGAGGCGCAGGGGAGCGGTGAGGCCCTCCAGAAACGCCGTGGTCGCGGGCATCAGGGCGGTGTCCGCCGCGCCGCCCATCATACGGATGGTCTCGATCAAGGTGGCGAACTCGTAGCCGCTGGGCAGGCCAGCGAACCGCACCCCGTGATCGACTCGGTCGGCGCCGGCGAAAAACACCACCGTCGGGGCCTTGTCCACGCCCAGGGCCGCAGCCCGCTCCGCGTCGGCCTCGATGTCGAGCACCTCGAGGCTGATCTGATCGTTCAGCGCGGAGACCTCATCGAGCAGTTCGCGCGCCACCTCGCTATACTCGCCACTCTCCTCCGAGGTCACCAGCACCAGATGCACCGGCTGCACCAGTCCCTCGAAGGCCTCCTGCACCGCGGCCCGGTCCTTGTCCTGTAAGAGACTCATACTCGCAATCCTTCTCGGTTAGCTTGTGGGGACTCCACTACCAGTTCGATGCCGCAGCCGCGAACGTGGTTACAGCTTACCACACCTGGGGGCGTTGTGGGCAGCGGGAGTGGCGGCTGGCAGGGCTATTGCAACGTCTGTAGGGCTTGCCCTAAAATCAATACCTTATCAAATAAGCGCATGCGGCGCTTCAGCCCCCTTCCAGGCTCCCCCCGCTGGGGGGAGGAGCCACACTCACGCCCCCGGCGGCATCTTATTTGACAGGACGTACGCGGTGGAGGGGTGCGGGGAGGCGAAGCCTCCCCGCACCCCTGTTCCCGCCCGCGGCGGCCAGGCGGCCTGGCGCAACCCCCACGGCCCTCCCGCCGCGGGCGGGAAACAACCGGTTGGTGGAGGGCCTGCGGCCCTCCACCCCTCCCCGCCGGGAGGCGACCGCGTACCTCCTGTTATTTGAAACGTATTGGCCCTAAAACGACACTGTCCAGCGCGGCACGGCCTGCGGAACGATGACAGAACTGTCATCATCTGCGCCCTCCGTGTAGTCGAAACGACACCTGCGCCTACTATGCTGCGTGTTAAAAATGGGTTTACAGCTACGGTGCGAGATTACACAAAGGTTGTTCCTGGGAGGGCTTTGCCCTCCCAGACCCTTCCAGTGGGTAAAGGTATGGGGAACCCTGGTTCCCCCATACCCCTGCTCGAGGGCTTTGCCCTCCCAGACCCTCCCGCGGGCGGGGGTATGGGGGAACCTGGTTCCCCCGTGTTGACACTAGTGGACCGCGCGGGCCACGCATGGGTCGCGCCATTGATGATTTCGGGCACCTGTCGCCGTCCTGGCGACCTGGTTAAGGAGTGCTGCGTTATGGCCGATGTTTTCCGCGTGTCGGGCGCCGCTGTCACGCAGCCGCGCCTGCTGGTGGTTGAAGACGATGCTTACATTCGCACCTTCTGCCAGCGGTTGCTTCGCAACGCCTATCGCGTTGAAACCGCCGAGCACGGCGGCCAGGCGGTCGAGTTGCTCCAGCGCCAGCCCTACGACCTGGCGCTGGTGGACCTCGAGATGCCGGTCATGGACGGCATCGCCCTGCTGGAGCACATCCGCCAGCGCCATGCCGAGACCGACGTGGTGGTGTTCACCGCCTATGCCAGTGTCGACTCGGCGCGCCAGGCCTTGAAACTCGGGGCGCTCGACTATCTCTCGAAACCGGTTGAGGCGGAGAACCTGGAGCGCACGGTGCGTTCGGCACTGGAACTGCGGCGCGTGCGGCAGGAAAAGGAACGTCTCTCCGATCTGGTCTTTATGTACCAGTTCAGCCAGTTGATCGCCACCTCGCTGGATGTCGAGACCCAGGCGACCCAGATCGTCGAGTTTCTCGGGCAGCGCTTCCTGCCCGAATCACTGGCCCTCTCGCTGCTCTACCCTGACCGGCACACCCTGCGCCTGCTGGCGGCCCGTTCGAGTGTGGGCGAGGAAGCGCGGGAGCGAGCACTGACCCTGGACGCCGACTGCGATGCGGCGGCGCTGCAGGCGGCGCACCTGGAGTTGAGCGGGTATCGCGGGAGCGACCTTGACGAACGTTTCGCAGGGGTAGCCTTGCGAAGCCACGATTGCCCGGTGGGGTTCCTACACCTGACCCGGCGTCCGGAGCAACCGCCCTTCGACGCCGCTGAGCGCCGCTTGTTAGGCATCTTCGCCGGGCAGGTGGCGGCTTCACTGGACAACGCGCGGCTGTACCAGGCGCTCAGGGATCAGAACTGGCAGACCATCGCGGCCCTGGCCGAGGCCATCGAGGCCCGCGACGCGCATACCTTCGGCCACTCGCGCCAGGTGACGCGCTACGCGGTGCGGCTGGCGGAGGAAGTGGGGCTGGCCGCCGATCGCCTGGAGGTGCTGACCTACGCCGGCCTGCTCCACGACGTGGGCAAGATCGGGATTCGCGACCAGATTTTGCTGAAGCCGGGGCGGCTTGACGATGAGGAGTTCGCGGTAATGCAGCAGCATCCACGCATCGGGGTGCGGATCATCGAGCGGGTGAGCGGGCTGCGCGCGGTGCTGCCGATCATCGAGAGCCACCACGAGCGCTACGATGGCAGCGGGTATCCTCAAGGCCTGGCCGGGGAGGACATTCCGCTCGAGGCGCGCATTCTGGCCATCGCCGACGCCTTTGAGGCCATGACCGCCGACCGGGCCTACCGGTCGGCGATGGAACCCGAACAGGCGCTGGAGGTGTTGTTGCGCGGGCGCGGCAGCGCCTGGGACCCGCATCTGGTTGAGCGTTTTGTCGAGATCTACCGGCGCGAAGGCGCGCGCCTGCGGGTCGAGGGCCTGGTGCGACAGTTGCCGGTATCATCATTGGCGCAAGAGGCGGTGGGAACGGCGCGGTAAGCCATGGTTCATTCCCTACGTCGGGTTGGCGGGGCGCGAGGAGGCTGCGCCTCTGTCCGTTGCGCCCGCGGCCGCAAATGTACGTGTTCACCGTTCTCCTGGGAGGGCGGGCAGCCTGGCCGCGTAGACGCGATGAGGGCAGGACGCCCTCGCTCCCAGGCACGGGGATGACCCCAGGGGTGAACAGGCGCCAGCAGACTCCTGCTTGCTACGCCAGGGTGCGCCCCCGCCGCGGGCGGGGAACGCAAGGTTCGTGGAGGGCCTGCGGCCACCCCTCCCCGCTATGAGGCGACTACGTACCCCCTGTACATAAAACATGGGAAAACCAGATTGCCCCATGCCCCTGCTCCCAGGGCGGGCGCCGGAGGATCGGACAAGGCGGCCCCCTGCCATTGCCCTCGCGTTCAAGAACGCACCGAACGCGTCACTCAGGCCCCGTTGGGGCTGACAATCGTCGGCGGTTCGGTCTCCTGTTCATCGGACTCCTCGACCGAAAGGGCGGTCAGGCGGTCGCCGGGGGCGAGATTGACCACGATCACGCCCTGGGTGGCGCGGCCAAGCCGCGGGACATCTTCGGTCGTCGTGCGCATCACCACGCCGCCAGCGGTGACGAAGGTGAGCAACGAGCGATCAGTGACGATAGCGGCGCCGGCGATTTCATCACCTTGCCGAAGGCGCATAGTGATCACGCCGCCGGTGGCGCGGCCCTTTGTCGGGTACTCATCGAGGCTGGTCCGTTTCCCTATACCGCGGGCAGTGACCACAAGCAAATCGTGGTCGTCCTTCGCGAGCTGCATGCTGATCACCTGGTCATTGTCGGCAAGGCTGATCCCGTTCACGCCGGTAGCAGGGCGCCCCATGGGGCGCACTTCGCTCTGGCGGAAGCGCGCGGTCTGCCCTTGCGCAGTGGTCAGCAAGACATCCTCATCGCCGTGGCTCACCTGGACCCAGCCGAGGGTATCGCCTTCTTCCAGACCGATGGCGATCAGGCCATTGGAGCGGACCTGGCTATACTCGCGGAGGTGGGTGCGTTTGATCTTGCCCCGCCGGGTGGCCATGACCAGATACTCGCCATTGAAATCGGGGACGGCGAGCATACTGGTGACCTGTTCCCCAGGCTCCAACGCAATCAGGTTCACCAGGGGCAGGCCTTTGGCGGTGCGCGAACTGTCGGGCACCTCGTGGGCCTTGAGTTGATAGACCTTCCCCTTATCGGTAAAGAACAGCAGATTATCCAGCGAGCTACAGATGAGCAGGTGGCGGACAATGTCCTGCTCGCGGGTCACCATGCCCTTCACGCCGCGCCCGCCACGGCGCTGGGTGCGATACCCATCGGCGGCCTGGCGCTTGATATAGCCGCGATCGGTAATAGTGATCAGCACGCGCACATCGGGAATGAGGTCCTCATCGCTGACCTCGCCGGTGACATCGGGCACAATGCGGGTGCGGCGCTCATCGCCGTATTTCTCCTTGAGGTAGCGCATATCCTCCTTGATAAGGTGGAGCACCTTCTTCGGATTGGCGAGGATATCTTCGAGTTCGGCGATAAGCTTGATGATCTCCTGGTACTCATCTTCGATCTTCTTACGCTCCAGGGCCGCCAGGCGGCGGAGTTGCATATCCAGAATGGCCTGGGCCTGGCGCTCGCTGAGGTTGAAAACGCGCATCAGGTTATTTCTGGCGCTCTCGGCGCTGCGCGATTCGCGAATGGTGCGAATGACCGCATCGAGATTGTCGAGGGCAATCTTCAGGCCCTCGAGGATATGGGCCCGGTCACGGGCCTTCGCCAGGTCAAACTCAGTGCGCCGGCGGATGACCTCCTGGCGATGGGTGATGTACTCCTGCAGCAGGCGCTTGAGGGTAAGCACTCTGGGCTGACGGCCACCCTCGACAAGGGCCAGCATATTGATGCCAAACGTGGTCTGCATCTGGGTATGCTTATAGAGGGCGTTGAGCACCTTTTTCGGCTGCGCGTCCTGCTTGAGCACAATCACCAGGCGCATGCCGCTGCGATCGGACTCATCGCGGACATCGCGAATGCCCTCAATCTTGCGCTCTTTGGCCAGTTCAGCGATGCGTTCCTGCAGGCGGGCCTTGTTCACCTGGTAGGGCAGTTCAGTGACGACGATATTGAACGCGCCCCGGGAAGCCTCTTCGACGTGGGCCCTGGCGCGCAGAGTGATCTGGCCGCGCCCGGTGCTGTAGGCGGCGAGGATGCCCTCGGCGCCGAGGATGCTGGCGGCGGTGGGAAAGTCGGGGCCGGGGATGATCTTGATCAGATCCTCGACCGTGGCCTCAGGATTGTCAATCACATAGCTGATGGCGTCGCACAGTTCGCCAAGATTATGGGGCGGGATATTGGTCGCCATGCCCACCGCGATGCCCGAAGCGCCATTGAGCAGCAGATTGGGCAGCCGGGCGGGGAGGACGGTTGGCTCTCGATACGAGCCATCGAAATTGTCGCGAAAATCAACCGTATTTCTATCAATATCAACCAGCAACTCCTCGGCGATGGCTGCCAGGCGCGCCTCGGTATAGCGCATGGCGGCCGGTGGGTCGCCGTCGATGCTGCCGAAATTGCCCTGCCCATCCACGAGGGGATAGCGCATGCTCCATGGCTGCGCCAGGCGCGCCAGGGCATCATAGACGGCGCTGTCGCCGTGAGGATGCATCTTGCCCAGCACGTCGCCAACAATGCGCGCGCACTTCTTGTACGCGTCATTGCTGCGAAAGCCCATATCCCACATCCCGTAGAGGATGCGCCGCTGCACCGGCTTGAGGCCATCGCGCGCGTCGGGGAGGGCGCGCGAGACGATGACGCTCATGGCGTAGCTCAGGTAGGCCGTGCGCATCTCGGTAGTGATGTTGACGGGCCGGACGATTCCGATCTCCATGTAGTTCTCCAACGCGTTGGAATGCTGCAAATGCCATCTTGCATTGTACCCGATCCGGGGGCGTTTGTCGAATGAGCCGGCCCAACCTGCAGGGCTAGTGCAAAGTCCTTGGGGCGTTGCCCCAAACCCCAGTTTTTGGGTGTGCGCGGCGGCTTTGCCGCCGCGCACACCCAAAAAGAGTATCGCGGGGGCGGCTCCGCCGCCCCCGCACCCCCACCGGAGGTGACTTTGCTCAAGCCCTGGCTGAGTACGTATTCACATTTCTCCCGGGAGCGCGGGCAGTTTACCTGCGGAGACGCGACGGGGGCGAAACGCCCTCGCTCCCAGGCGCGTGGGTTACCCCAGATGTGAACAGTTACTGGGCCTGGGGGCTGAGGGTCTGGGGAGACTGACGCCGCTGGCGTTGGCCGTCGGATGTCCTATAATATGCTCAGTTTTCACGAACAGGAGGCAGCGGGAGCGCTATGGGCGGTTCGCCAGGGGAACACAGCTTATTTACAGCGTAGTGGGCTCAGCCTCTCTGATGAAGATCAAGAATATAAACCGGTATTCACCCTCGTGCCGTAGAGATGAAGATTGAGAAATTAATCCGGTATGCCGAACTGGCCGTGGGGCTGATGGTCTTTGAGAAATTCATCCGCTATGCCGGGCTAGCCGTGGGGCTAAAGCCCTCGGCTACGGGATGCGAAGCCCGCCTGCGCGGGCTAGAGCGGATGATGTATGCAAAGACCATAAGCCCTCGGCTATGGAATGCGAAGCCCGCCTGCGCGGGCTAGAGCGGATGATGTATGCAAAGACCATAAGCCCTCGGCTACGGGATGCGAAGCCCGCCTGCGCGGGCTAGAGCGGATGATGTATGCAAAGACCATAAGCCCTCGGCTATACGAGGCAAAGCCCGTCTGCGTGGGCTAGAGCGAAGTTAATTCTGAAAACTTATGAGCCGCCGGGCGGGCCGAGGCAGAGCCAATGACAGCCGTAGTATTAGCCGATAGCTGCGTGGGCCTGCAATGCGAACCGATTTTCTCGACTCACATCAACGCCACTGGGATGATGCGGAGCAGCTCTATGGAGCATCGCGCTGGGCGAATGCGGACCATCTGTATGGTATGGCGGTAGAATGTGGCCTGAAGCGCCTGATGATTGCCTTTGGGATGCCAATCGCAACCGAAGGCGGGCCAGTACAACAGGATGATCGCGTTCACGCCGATCAGGCCTGGGATCGCTACGAGACCTACCGCTCGGGCCACGTTGCGGGCGCCAGGTATGCATTGCCAGCGAACAACCCGTTCCTCGACTGGCACATCTCTCAGCGCTACGCGCACCAGAACAACTTCGATCAAGCACGGGCGAGCGGGCATCGCGCTGGAGCCGAAGCGGTGTACAAACTCGTGATCAAGGCGCTTGTGGAGGGCCTGCTATGAGCACCTTTGACCAGATCGTGCCCACCTTAGCGGCGATCTTTCGCGATCAGGGCGCGGCGCTCAACCGCCTTGGCCCGCTGGTTGTCAACCGCGACCTGAACGGTCGCGTGCGGCTGATTGTAGGGGCAGCGATCAAAGCAGACGCTGAGGCGATGTTCACATTGCAGGCGATTGTGCAGCAGATGGTCGAGCGTCTCGGCCCTCACGCCTTTGCGCCGGATCGGGCGGTACTCTTTGAGGAGCAGCCAGAATCTGCGACTGGCGGGCTGCCAGGCTTCACCCTTGATGGTCTGGACGATATTCGCGTCGTTGACCGGCTTGCGACGGAAAGCAACTGGGCCTCGATTGCTCCACCCACAACCGGGACACCCAGGATCGTGTTCTTCTCCATCAAGGGTGGGGTGGGGCGTTCGACGGCGCTTGCAGCTTCCGCGTGGGCGCTGGCCCAACAAGGCAGGCGTGTGCTGGTGCTCGATCTCGATCTCGAATCGCCTGGTCTCTCATCGGCGTTGCTGCCAGACGAGCGCCGCCTGGATTATGGCATCGCCGACTGGCTCGTGGAAGACCTGGTAGACAATGGCGATGCCGTGTTCGAGCACATGGTCGCCACCAGCACGCTTTCCCGTGACGGAGAAATCTACGTCGTGCCGGCCCACGGCCGTGATCCGGGAGAGTATGTTGCGAAACTTGGCCGTGTCTGGATGCCAAAGGTGCGCCACGAAGGTGCGCGCGAGGGCTGGTCGCGTCGCCTGCAACGACTGATCGATGCGCTGGAGACACACTGGCAGCCAGACGTGATCCTGATCGACTCGCGCGCCGGGATCGATGAGGTGGCCTCGGCATGCGTTACCGATCTGGGCGCGAACCTGGTGCTGCTGTTTGCCGTTGATAGCGAGCAAACATGGGCCGGCTACCGCATCCTCTTCCGTCACTGGCGCGCCGGCGCCGTGGCGCGGGCCATCCGTGAGCGCCTGCAGCTTGTCGGCGCGATGATACCTGAGGATGATCGGCTCGCGTATCTTGAGGGCCTGCGCGAGCGTGCCTGGGTGGTCTTTGCCGAAGAGCTCTACGATCTGGTACCGCCCGGCGCTCTGGCGGATGATCTGTGGAGCTTTGACAACGCTGATGAAGCCGCGCCGCATGCCCCATGGGCAGTGCGCTGGCACCGCGGTTGGGCCACGGTGCGCTCGCTGCATGGACGGATTGAACGCGTTGATGCCACCGAGATCGATACTATTTTTGGCCCGCTTATTTCCGGCATCGGCGCCGTCGTAGATGGCGGGGAAGCGACGAATCAATGAGGACCCCTCAGGACATCCGGCAGGCAATCATGATCGCGCTGCCGGTGACAACCTCAAACTACGGCGAAGAGCCTGACCGTCGCCTCGTGTATGTGCCTCCGGCACACACAAAGGCGCTGCGTCTGGAGAGCAACCTGGTGGTTGGCGCTCGCGGAGTGGGCAAATCGTTCTGGACCGCAGCACTGCGTTCTGCGGCCCTCCGCGCGCTTCTCGGACAGGAAGTGCGCGAACTGGAGCGCACAACGGTCCGTATCGGTTTTGCCGTCACACCAGACATTGACGCCTTCCCTAACAGCGACGTGTTCGGACAGTTGATGGGCAACAGGATACCGGCCTACGACGTCTGGCGCGCGGTCGTCGCCCGCTGGCTAGCAGAGCCGGCAATAGAGACCGTACCACGCGACAGTTGGTCAGCCACAGTTGCATGGGTGCAAGCGAATCCTGAACCATTAGCGAGACTGGTGCAGCGCGCTCATCAGCAATGCTCAGAAGGGCAGCGCTACGGGCTGATCGTTTTCGATGCGCTCGATCGTACCAGTGCTGATTGGCAGACAATGGATAGCATTGTCCGTGACCTGCTCAGGGTCGTTCTGTGGCTCAAGTCCTACCCTCGTTTGCATGCCAAAGTCTTTCTGCGTGAAGACCAGTTTGATCGGACGGTCACAGATTTCCCTGACGCTTCAAAGCTCCTGGCGACCAGAGCTGAGTTGACCTGGGCACCGCACGATCTCCACGGGCTCCTCTGGCAGATGCTCTGCAACGCACCGGGGGTGCATGGAGAGTCGTTGCGAGCGATCTATTCCCATGCCATTGGCACCGCGCCGCGCGAGGACGACGGCGTATGGCAACTTGCTGATGAAGCAAAACGCGAGAGCGCAAAACAACGGGCGTTATTTGAGGCATTGGCTGGACCATGGATGGGCACAGACCACCGCCGTGGCGTGCCGTATGTCTGGTCGGTGAGCCACCTGGCGGACGGGCGAGGGCGCACATCGCCGCGCTCATTTCTGGCAGCTATTCGTGCTGCCGCTGAAGACTCCTTCGAGAGATATCCCAGTTACACCTATGCGCTGCATTACGAAAGCATCAAGCGAGGGGTGCAAAGCGCCTCAGAGATTCGCGTGGGTGAAATGGCTGAGGACTATCCCTGGGTAACGAACCTCATGAAGCCGCTGCGCGGGTTGACCGTCCCCTGCGCGTTTGAGACGATCGCAGAACGCTGGAAGGAATCGTTTCCACAGGGGCCCGGAGCAGCCGCAGGCAATCGTCTCCCTCCCCAGCATGCTGAACTTGGTTGGGCCGGTGTGCGCGACGATCTCACGCGACTGGGCGTGTTCGAGACCATGCGCGATGGGCGGATCAATATGCCTGACCTCTATCGAGTGGGATTTGGACTCGGTCGGCGTGGGGGCGTAAAGCCCATCAGATAGCCGGAGCAGGCCAGCGGACCAACGGCCCGGCTGCGCTGTATGGTCGCCCGCGCTCTGCCCGGCTGCCTGCCGCTGGGGGTAGCGATGCCAGCACACTGCGTTGACGTTTCCTGAACAGTTCTACAATGAAGGCAGACCGTCATTGAGCGGAACGATACGACAATGCGATTTGAATGGGACGAGGCAAAGAATGAGCGCAACATTCGGCGCCACGGCATCGACTTCGCCCACGTTCCGAGCATGTTCAGCGGCCTGACGGAGCGACATAGCAATACCATCTGCATCATCTCAAGCCCCTGGCCGAGCTGCAGTACCGCAACACGATCTGGACCCACCGGAACGGCAACAACTGGATGGTCAACTCCTTTCTTCGTCGCTCGACCGCGGTCAGCGAGAGCGGTACAACGACCACGCTGACCGCTCGGCTGACCCGGCCGGCGCCGCCGCGGTCGTCGGGCTGCGTGCTCCCGGTATGGGATCGCCGTCGCCACAAACGGTCCGGTCAGGGTATACGAAGCCGGCCTCCCCGGCTCGCGGGGCCGCGCAGGTGGCCTTCGCAGGCGTAGTCTGGAGCTTATGGTTATTGAGATGTTAGTCCGCTAAAAACAGTCCCCTGGAGCGGGGCGGGGGAAACCCGCTTTCCCCATGCCCCTGCGCACGGGCTGCGCCCGCCCACACCCGCCCGCGGGCGAGGGGCGGGGGAAACCCGCTTTCCCCACACCCCTGCGCACGGGCTGCGCCCGCCCACACCCGCCCGCGGGCGGGGGGCGGGGGAAACCCGCTTTCCCCACGCCCCTGCGCACGGGCTGCGCCCGCCCACACCCGCCCGCGGGCGGGGGGCGGGGGAAACCCGCTTTCCCCACGCCCCTGCGCACGGGCTGCGCCTGGCGAGCCAGGTAGTACTCGCCCGTCCGGGTCAAGCTTTCCCCACGCCCCTGCGCACGGGCTGCGCCCTCACCTTCCCGGGGGTGGGGGCGTGGGGGAACCAGGTTCCCCCATGTTCACGTCAGGCCCCATGCGCGGGGCGCACAACGCCTGATGAACATGGCCCGCGAGCGCGGGCGTCCCGCCCGCGCCACGGCTCCGCGGGCACGGTGACGGCCCCCTCGCTGACCCGCCCCCGCTGGGGGCGGGAACCCGGCTCCTCCCCCCAGCGGGGGGAGGCTGGGAGGGGGGCTGAACGCGGCGAACGATGGTCACTTCGGTCAACGTCATCTGAGAAATGCTGTAGGCGGGCAAGCTGCCCGCGTTCCCAGCCGTCCATGCGGCTCCGCCGCACAACGCCGCAATGAACATACGGTGGTTCCTGGGAGGGCTGCGCCCTCCCAAACCCTCCCAGGGGCCGGGGCCTGGGTGCGCGGGCCTCCGGCCCGCGTCCGCTGAGGGATGGGGAAACCCGGTTTCCCCATCCCCCTCCTCCGAGGGGCTATTTTCACGTTAGGGGAGACATGTGAACTCGTACCGGCGCGCGCCACTCTAGCTACCCTACGGCTGCCCGCAACTCCTGCGGCAGAATGCCCAGCCCATCGGCCAGTCGCAGGGCGCTCTCCGGGTCGAGGGGGGCCAGGCCCAGCTCGATCTCCGCCAGCAGCCGCGCCGGCAGTCCGGCCCGCTCCGCCAGATCGATGTAGGTCAACTGTGCCGCGCGGCGCAGGCGGGTGATCTGGCTCGCCGACAGAAGCGGCGCGCCCGGCTGCGCCGGGACCGCCGGCGCGCGCGGCGCCTGGCGCGCCGCTCCAGGCGAAACGTTTTGCGCCCCTATGGACGAAATGTTTTTCACTCCTACGGGCGAAACGTTTTTCGCCTCTACGGGCGAAACGTTTTTCGCCCCTGGCTTTGCGCCCGCCGGCGCGAGGCGCGCCAGGGCGAACAGCAGCACGGCGATCCCCGCGCACACCCCGCCGATGAGCATCGCCAGCGGCAGCGCCGTCGCCAGCGGCGAGGCCGGGTTGGCCCGCGCGTAGGGCATCACCAGCAGCATGACGATGCTCGCTACCCCGTGGGCCAGGGCCACGCCGATGATTGAGCCGCTCAGGCGCACTACCCCGGCGAAGACCAGCCCCACGATGAAGGCCAGCAGGGCGTAGAGCGGCGCGCCGAAGCCCAGTTGCACCACGGCAAAGACGATCGCCACATAGAGCGGCCCCCAGCGCCCCAGCACCGGCCCGCTCACCGTTTGCAGCAGGCCGCGGAAGATCAGCTCTTCGGCGAAGCCGGCGAAGACCAGCAGGGCCAGGGCCAGGGCGGCGACGGCCTGCCAGGAGGCCAGACCGGCGGGGAGTTCGGGGCGCAGCAGGACCGCCCCGGCGTAGCCCAGGGCGATGCCGCAGCCCGTCACCATCAGTTGCATCCACCACTCGCCGAGGGTCAGGCCCACCTCGCGCGGGCGCAGCCGCAGGGCGCGGATGGCCAGCGCCACCGCGACGAGGATGCCCGCCCCGGACAGGGTGATGCCGAGCAGGGGCGCAAAGGCCGAGGGGGTGGTCAGAGCCACGATACGCAGCAGGGGCACGAGCAACAGGGCCAGGGCCAGCCGCCGCCCGGTGTCGGCGCGGCCCAGGGCGCTGTGGTAGATGAGGGCCAGGGCCAGGGCGGCGTGGAGCAGCAGGCCCGCCAGGGGCCGGCCGCCGGACACCAGCAGTTCGGCGATGGCCAGAGGCGCCGGGTAGAGCCAGAACCGTATCCCCGGCGCCAGCGCGCGTTCGGAGCTGCCGGTCTCGAAGGGGAGCGATGAGGTCGTCATGGGGAGTTCCTCCTGTTGCGCGAATGACTGGTTGAAAGGGTGGAAACCGGATTACCTCGCGTCTCCGCCTATCGAATGGAGAGCGTTCGGGCGGCGGGTTCCAGGAGTTCGGCGTACAGGGCTTCGATCCGCGGGATGACCGCGCGCGCCTGAAAGGCCGCCACGCGGCGCTGCCCCGCCGCGCCCATGCGCCGCCGCAACGCCGGGTCGCCGAGGAGACGCGCCAGGGCCGCGGCCAGGGCCCCGGCATCGCCCGGCGGCGCCAGCAACCCCGTCTCCTCGTGCGCCACCAGGTCCGGCAGGCCGCCGATGCGCGAGGCGACCAGGGGGCGGCCCACCAGCATGGCTTCCATCGCCACTGTCGGGCAGGGTTCGGGCCAGATGGAAGGCACGATGCCGATGGCGCAGCGCTGCCAGGCGCGCATGACCGCGGCGTGGGGCCAGTGCTGGAACACCCGCGCCCCGGCGGGGAGGCGCAACTCCGGGTCGGCCCAGGTGCCGATGAGTGCCAGCGGCGGCGGGGCCTCCAGGCGCGTGTAGGCGTCGAGGAGCACGCGCACGCCTTTGTGCCGGTTGAGCGCCCCGACGAAGAGGAGGAAGTCGCCGGACGGAAGCTGCGCCGCGTGGTCCGCCGTGTCTTCCTCTGGCGCCTCGAGGTCGTCGGCGATGAAGTTGGGGATCACCGCGCAGGCGCGCCCGCCGCCGGGCAGACGGTTGCCCTCCGCCACGGCCTGGCTGACGGCGATGAAGCGGTCCACCGCCGCGACCAGCCAGGGCAGGGTCGCCCGCTGGGCGGCCAGCGTCGCGCCGGCTTTCAGCGGGCCGTAGTGGGCCGTGGCGCACCCCGGGCAGCGGTCCGGCGCCGGTCCGTCACAGGGGCGCTCGTGGCGCATCAGGGTTTTGGTGGCGCAGCGCAGGCCATAGTCGTGCAGGGTGAGCGCCAGTTTTGCCCCGCTCCAGGCCTTGAGGGGCAGGAAGGAGTGGACGATCCAGCTATGGGCGTGCACGATCTGGGGCCGTTCGCGCTGGATGATCCGCCGCAAGGCCCATACCGTCTCGGGATCGGGCGCCGGGGGGGCAAAGCGGCGTCCTGTCTGGCTGAACAGCCCCGCAGCGCGCTGCGCCGTCCCGCGGATGCGGTAGACACGCACCCCCCGATCCTCTTCGAAGCGTGCGAGGCCCGCGTGCCAGAGGGTGGCGACCGCCACCTGGTGACCCCGCTTCGCCAGTTCGAGGGCCAGGTTCTCGACGTGGCGCTCCTGGCCGCCAATCAGGGGCCGGTAGAAATCGGTGAGCATCAAGATTCGCATAAGATGCTTCCTGGGAGGGCGCAGTCCGCCCATACGCTCCCGCCGGCGGGGTGTGGGGAAACCCGGTTTCCCCACACCCCGCTCCGAGAGTTGATGTTCACGTCAGCCGTCTATGCGGCTCGCGCCGCGCACCGACGGGATGAAAACAGGTTCTTCCTGGGAGGGCGGCGCCCGCCCAGACCCTCCCGCGGGTGGGGGCGTGGGGAAACCCGGTTTCCCCACGCCCCCACCCGCGGGCGGCGCCCGCCCAGACCCGTCCACCGGGCGGGGGCGTGGGGAAACCCGGTTTTCCCATTCCCCTGCGCGCGGGCGGCGCCCGCCCAGACCCGTCCACCGGGTGGGGGCGTGGGGGAACCCGGTTTTCCCATTCCCCTGCGCGCGGGCGGCGCCTGCCCAGACCCTCCCGCGGGCGGGGGCGTGGGAGAACCTGGTTCCCCCATGTTCACGTTAGCCTGCCAGGGCGCTGGTGATGCGCGTCAGCGCCACCAGGGCGAAAGCGCCCACCAGCGGCACGATTGCCACCCACAGGGCCACCCGCGCGCGGCGCGCGCGTTCGTGCGCCAGGCTGCCCATGGCTTCACGCTGCACCAGCAGCCCGATCAGGAAGAGTGTTGCGGCCAGGCCCATAACCGGCGCCGCCCCGGCGAGGCCCATGTCGAGGATGAGCGGATGCATGTGGTGTCCTCCTTGTATGCGCTTGCAGATGTTCTATCGCCCATCGGGCGCAACGCTACCAGCCGTCCATGCGGCTCGCGCCGCACACCGACGGGATGAACATCCTTCCTGGGAGGGCTGCGCCCTCCCAAACCCTCCCGCGGGCAGAGGGAGGGGGGAAACCCGGTTTCCCCCTACTTCTGCAACGACCACACCGGGCGCAGCAGCGTGCCCAGCAGGAGCAGGGCCAGGCCGCCCTGGGCGATCAGCTTCGCCCAGCCGATGGCCACGATGCCCAGCGCCGGCAGCATGAGCGCGCTGAGGCCCAGCAGCAGACCGCAGTTGAGCGCCTGTAGCGCCACAATGGTCCCTACGCGGTTCTGGACCCGCGCGGTGCTCATCGCCAGCATCAGCACCGCCTGCGGGACGCTCGAAAGCGCCAGCAAGCGCAGCAGCCCGGCACTGGCATCGGCATAGTCCGGGCCGATGATCCCCAACAGGAACGGCGCGCCGGGCAGGATGACGCCTGACGCCAGCGCCAGCAGGATCAGCAATTGCCCGAGCACGCGCCGGCTGTAGACGACCAGCTTCGCCCGCTCGCGGGCCGCTTCCACCGTGAAGGAGGCGGTCATGTTCACCGCGAGCAACTCCAGCGCCCCGGCGATGGTCCACGGCAGGTAGAAATAGGCATTCGCCTCGACCCCCAGGACCAGCGCCACCAGCACCGGGATGAGGGTGGTGGACATCAGGGCGAAGAGCGCGCCCAGGTAGTCGCCGGCGACGAAGCGCGCCACGCCCCTGAAGGTCAGCGGCGCGGAGGTCTGGCCGGGGGCGGGGCGGTGGGCCGGCAACCAGCGGGTAAAGATGAGGTAGTTGACCGGAACGACCAGCGCCAGAATGGGGATGGTGTAGGCGTAGTAGATCGCGTGCTCGAAGGCGCTGCCGGCCAGGGCGATCAGCAGGGCGAGCTTGGCCAGGGCGTAGACCAGGTTCTCAACCGGCGTCCAGATCGCCTGGCGCAGCCCGGTGAGCACGTGATCTTGCAGCGCGAAGATCGTCTGCGCCGCGACCGAGATGATGAACCAGAGGGCGAAGGCCGGCCCCACCGCGCTGAAGGCCCCCTCGGGCAGCCACCGGCGGGCGACCAGCAGCATCCCGCCGCCGCAGAGCAGGCTGGCGCCGAGGCTGGCCGCGTAGGCGCCGAGGATCAGGCGGCGCGCCGCGGCGCCGGCCAGCGGCAGGAAGCGGATCAGCGCGCCACGCAGGTTGAGCTGGGCGATCCCCGCCAGAAACATCAGCAGGGAGACCAGCGCCGAACTGGCGCCGACCGCCGCCGGCTGGTACATGCGCGCCGCCAGCACCCAGAAGACGAAGCCGAGACCAGACATAGCCATGGCGCTGAGCATCAGCGCGTAGCCGTTGAGGTACAGCGGTGAGCGTAAAGCGGCGATGATCTGGGCAAGCGATGTTCTGGCATTGGTGAGCATGGTAGTTCGTCAGGCGTAAGTGGTCACAAGTCTCGCGCCGAACCACTCCCTCTCTCACCCTCACCCGCCGGGGGCGGGAACCCGGCTCCTCGCCCCAGCGGGGGGAGGCTGGGAGGGGGGCTGCACGCGGCGCACGATGGTCACCGCAGCCGTCCATGCGGCTGCGCCGCACCCCGACGGGATGAAAAAAGGTTCTTCCTGGGAGGGCTGCGCCCTCCCACACCCTCCCACCGGGTGGGGTATGGGGAAACCAGGTTTCCCCATACCCCTCGCCGAGGGCTTATGTTCACGTTAGACGGTCATGCGGCTGCGCCGCACCCCGACGGGATGAAAAAAGGTTCTTCCTGGGAGGGCTGCGCTCTCCCACACCCTCCCGCGGGCGGGGGTATGGGGGAACCTGGTTCCCCCATGTTCACGTTAGATGCACCGTCCGGTACGGTTCGCTCTCCTGATCGCGGAATAGCAGCACCCTGGCGCGTCCGCCCGCTTCCAGGTCCAGACGCGCAGGCACTGGCATACGGTACGTCTGGCCGGGGGTCAGGATGCCCGACCAGGCGCCGATCACGGCGTCATCGGGCCCGCGCACCTCCAGGCGATAAGCCATAGGCGTGTGCTCGTGGTTGGCGATCACGATCACCTGCTGCGCCGCGCCACCGGCGCTCGCCGGCTCAACCGCCAGAGTGGTAAAGGGTTTGGTTTCCACCTGAGATGCCTGGTACAGGCTGTACCCGGCCCATCCCGCGAGGGCAACCACCAGCAGCGCGGCGAGCGTCTCGGACAGCAGATGGATGGCCTGTCGCGGCGGCGCGGCGCCTTCCGAGGCCTGGCGGAAGAAGGCCCGCGGGCCGCCGGAACGCTCCAGGCGCCAGGCGCCGATGGCCAGTCCCACCATAGTGAGCCCCCAGCTCAGCGCGGCAAAGAGCACCCCGGAGAAAGGCAGGGCCGCGAGATCCATGCCGGCGCCCAGCAGGATGCCCAGCACCAGACTCAGGGGGACGCTCAAGGCCACCTGTTGCAGGCGGTCGGCTTCCCGTGGGAACAGGGCGAAGAGCACGGCATACCCCGGCGCAAAGCACGCCAGCAGCAACCCCAGGGGCGCGCGGAGCGCCGGCGCCGGCACGTTGCCTGCCGCAAGCAGCAGGGCCAGCGTGGCGATCAGCCCGACGAGAGTGGGACCGAAGAGCGGTCCGGGCCGGCGAGCAAGGAACGTATTCATCGGGTTGCCACCTTTCGGTACAGAATGATGTCGCCGTTATCGTAGATGCGCTGCAGATCGCGAATGCGGTCGAACTTCTCCAGGCGCTCGACCGGCACCGGTTGGAGCGATCGCTGCTGGCCGAAGGGGTCGGCGTCGCCGAAGTAGGTGGTATAGCGCGGGAGCGCGCGCGACACCCGCCGATCCACGCTGACGAAGTCAATCTGGTGCTCGTTCAGGAACCAGATCGCTCCGCCGGGATCGGCGTAGTAATACAAGTGGCCGACGCCCCAGATCCGGGTGCGCTGGTTGCCGAAGGCGCCAAAGGCCACCTGGCTGGCCCGGTCGCCGGCGACGCGGTGGTGCGGGCCGTAGTGGGCCTCCAGCCAGCGCGCCGCCGCCACCAGATCATCGGTCACCGCTTCCGGCCCGGAGGCGGCGAAGATCTGGGAGGTGTGGAAGCGTCCCGCCTGGTTGTCGCCCAGCACGATCCCGCCGATCAGCAGCGGTATGGCGATGCCGACCGCCGCCAGGCGCATCGGAACGCGCCGGGGGCGCGCTTCGGCCTCAACGCCGTAGAGGGCGATGATGACGTACAGGGCCACCCCCAGGAAGAGGAACGGCCAGGAGCGATAGGCCGCGTCTTGATTGACCGTCAGCACCAGTGGCGTGGACAGGAGCCACAGGATTGGGCCAAAAACTCCCAGCACGATGACACCCGCGTAGGGCGCCAGATCCTGGCCGCGCCTGGCCCAGAAGAAGCGCGCCGCCCGCGCCAGGCCCGCCAGCATGAGCGCGGCGATCAGCCCGGGGTAAAGGTAGGCGAAGAACCGCTCGGCCAGCGGCAGCGGCGAGTGGGCAAAGAGGGGCCGCAACCGCCAGGCGTCACCGCCGGGTAACGCCGCCGAGCCGCTCAGCGCCGCCTGCAAACCATTGAAGAACGCCGCCGCCCGATTGGTGATCGTCAGGACAACGTACTGAATGCCCCGATCGGACTGAAAGGCGAGCCAGGCCAGGCCAAAGACGGCGGCCACGAGCGCCAGGGCGCCGAAGAGACGCCGTTGCTCGTGCCGTAGCGCCCACGTGACCGCCGCGCAGCCGAGCAGCCAGGCCAGGCTGATCAGGCTGCTGAAATGGTGCGTGATGCTCACTGCTGCGATCACCGGCAACAGCAGCAGGTGGAACGGCCACGCCGACGGCGTCTCCTTCCGCAGCAGGTTCAGGCTGAGGAGCGCCAGGACCAGGAACAGCAGGGTGCCCAGGGTTTCATAGCTGAAGACGCTGTGGAAGAAGAAGAAACTGCGGTTGGCCATGTAGAGCAACCCGCCCAGAAACGCCAGACGCTCCGGCACGCGCAGGGCCGCCAGCGCGGCGTAGGCGAGCACCGGCATCGTCACATGGACCAGGAGCGGCACGAGCCGCACCGCCCAGTCCGAGGGCAGACCGGCGATGCTGACAACGTGCAGCCCGAGCAAGGCCAGACCCGGATAGTCACGCGGAATAGTGAAGAACGTGAGGTTCACCTCGCGCGCGCCCTGCTCGCGCATGAGTGTCAGGGCCTGGTAGTGGTACAACTCATCGGCGAAGATCGGATAGACCGGGCTGCGCAGAAAGGTGGGCAGGTAGAGTGCGCCGCCCAGCAGGGCGAGCAGCGCCAGCCGCTGCCCGGTGGCACTGGCAGGCGCCAGGCCGCTCATGATCGCCCCGCCCACGCTCAACCCCAACCCGGCCCAGAACCAGGCATAGGCCGCCGGGGTATTGGCCTCCACCAGATACGCCCGCGCCAGCACTCCCAGGCCAAGGAACAACAAGGCCAGGCTCACGGAAAAGAGCGGCGGGCGCCGGCCCCGCAGCCACTCGCCCCTGAAGGCCAGCCCTTCTAGCAGCGCCGTCCGCCGCTGTTCGGTTGGAACATGAACGCTCATGGCATCTCCTTAATCTTCCAACAGGGTTCCTTCGACCACCACGGCTCGCCGGCCCGCCGTGGCGGGCCGCCTGGCGACGCGCCGGCATATGGCCGCGCTGGCCAGGGCCTGGGCGCGCTCCTGCGCTACCCGAACGTTCAAGGTGGCGATGACCGCCTCGCGCCGGGCGAGTTGCGCCGCGATCAACTCGATCAATCGCGCTCCGCTCACCGTTTCGATAGGGACGATCCACTGGCCGAGGTCCATGCGCCGCATGATCCCGGTAGTCTTATGCTCATAGGCAATCGCCACCACCGGCACACGGGCGAGCATGGCGAAGATCGCCGAGTGAAAGCGTGTCGCCAGCAGCATGTCCATCCCGCCGAGCATCTCGATCAGCGCGGAGGGCGCCAGGTCGTCCTCGATGACGCGCACCCGATCGGGGCGCTTCAGCCGCGCGGCCAGCCGCCGCTCGACGAGGCGATCGTCATCGTTGCCGGGGCCGATGACCTGCGGCAGAAAGACGATCTCGGCGTCGTGAACGGCCAGCAGATGCTCCAGGGCCTCCACCAGGGCGTTCTCGTAGCCCTGCTGCGCCGCATGGCGATCCAGCGCGTGGGGAAACGACCAGTTGCGCGCGGTAACCCCGACCCGCAGGCGCCCCGAATGAGGCGCAGTGGCGCAATGCGCGGGCCGGTCGCGGTCCAGAGCGAAGGCCATGTCGGTACCGAACTGGAGACGCTCCGGGGCGATGCGCATGGCGTGGATGGTCGCCAGCGACTCGCTCTCGCGGAGCACCACCGCGTCGGTCCGGCGCAGCACGGCGCCCACGAGCGCGCGGAGGCGCGCGCTGCGGAAGGGACCGACGCTCTGCCCGAGGCAGACGACGGGCACGCCGGATACCAGAGCCGCCAGCACCTGGGCCACGTGGATGAGCACGCCCGGCCCCCAGCTATCCTGCCAGAAACCGCCCCCACAACTGATCGCCACATCGGCCCCGGCGATGGCGTCCGCCACTTCGCGCAGCCCGGCGGGCCACCGGCGCGGGAGCGGCCGGCGCAGCAGGCGGCTGGCGAGCAGCGCCCCGAGCAGGGCCAGGTACCCGACCGCAAAGCGTCCGGCACGCACCCCCGCGGGGATATGCGCGGCATAGAACAGACCAAAGGGCCCGGCCACGACCCGCAGCTTTTCGGCGGCATAGTGGGGCCGGTCAATCTCCGGCGTGAGCGAGACGACCGTAATCTCGGCCTCGGGCACGACGGCGCGCAGCGCATGCACGGTGCCGAGCACGATCGCCGCGTCGCCCTTGTTGAGCCAGCTATAGGTGTTAAGAATGACGATGCGCATCGCCTGCCACCTCCAGAGCAGCTTCCTGAGGGGCGCCCAACGCCTCGAAACGGGCCGTCGCGGCATAGACCGCCAGCATCGCATCGGCAATGGCCGACTGGGAGTACGGCCGCACATCAGGCGGAGCGCCTGCCTCGCGGCGGGCCGTCGCGTCGAGCAGCGCCGCGAGGCTCCCGGGGTCGGCGTCCGCTGGAACCAGCGTCACCCACTCGGGGTAGCGCCGGGCGAACTCGCGGTGCGCCGGGATGTCGCTGCACACCACCCGGCACCCCAGCGCCAATCCCTCGACGATGGTGCGCCCAAACGACTCGGCCTCCGAGAGCGACACCAGCACCCCGGCACGGCGGTACCAGGCGCGCAACTCGGCGTCGCTCACCCGGCCGGCGAAATGCACCCTGGGCCGCGCCCCGCACTCGTCGGCCAACCGCTCCAGCCGCTCGCGTTCCGGCCCACTGCCGACCAGGGTGAGGGTATAGCCGGTCGGGAGATGGGGCAGGGCCGCGATCAGCCGGTCGGTCCGCTTGTGGGGCTCCATCCGTCCGACGCTGAGGAGGCACGCGGGCGCCCGCATCTCCACCCAGGCCGGCAGCTCCGCATCGGCGCATGCGGCGTCAACCAGCGCCACCACCGTGGGAACGACGCGCATCCGGCGCGGATCGGGGCCAAAGGTGCGGCTGACAAGCGCCGCCTCGGCCTCTGAGGGGCAGACGATCCCCTCCGCGCGCCGGATCAGCGCCCTGGTCGCCGGCGTGTAAACCCGGTGCAGCAGGTTCGCCAGTGCGGTATGGCCCTTGCCGTGGTAGTACAGCGTAAGCACGAGCGGCGCCGGGCGGGCGAGACAGGCCAGGATCAGTGGCAAGGCGTGGTAATTGTGGGCATGGGCCACATCCCAGGCGCCGGCGTGGGCGCGCAGGTAGCGCAGCATGCCCAGGGGATAGCGGCACACCCCCCGTCCGACGGCGGGGAAGCGGCGCACCTCAACGCCGTTGATCCATTCCACCGCCGCCAGCCCCGGCTGCCGGCTTTCGGCCAGCACCGTGACCTGATGCCCGCGCCGGACGAACGCCTCGCTCAGCAGTTGGACATGGCCCTCGATTCCGCCCAGGTCGGGATAGTAGCCTGATGTAATCTGGGCGATCTTCATCGGGCGCCTCGCGGAAGCAGGTACTGGACGAGCCCCTGGCGGCGCTGCGCATCGAGCCGGCCCACCAGCGCGCCGCTCACATAGCCGAAGCCGGTGATGGCGAGGCCGGCCAGGATGGCGCCTGAGCGCCGTATTCCGGCGGTATCGCGCCCGGTGACGCTCTCCGCCAACCCGCGGGCCACGCCGGCAGGCAGGGTGCGCGCCACATAGTCGCGCTCGGCGGCCAGCCCATCGCGCGCACCGACCAGGCGGGCCATCTGGGCCTTGGAGAAGCCCTCGGCGTAGCACCGCGAGCGAAAATAGGCCCAGCTTGCGCGGCCCTCGGTCACCCGATGGCGCACCCGCGCCTGAGGCACGAAGAGCAGGACCCGATCACCACAGCGTTGCCACAGGCGGACGGTGAACTCGGTATCATCGCTGCGCATCAGATCATCGCCCACCTGACCGATCTCGCTGCGGAAACTGCCCGCCAGGTCGAACGCCTCGCGCCGGAAGGACATATTGCATCCGATGAGGCGCTGCACGGGGGTTGGCGCGGTCGGCACGCCCCGGTAGGTACACCCGACCACCCAGTCGAACTCCTCGGGGAACCATCGCGGGCGCCCGGCGGGCCAGAGCGGCTCAATCGCCCCGCCGGCGGCAATCACCCGTGGATCGCGGTACGCTTCGAGGAGACGAGCCAGCCAGTCGGGCTCGGGGATGGCATCATCGTCGAGAAAGGCAAGGATCGCGCCCCGGGCATGGGCCACACCGGCGTTCCTGGCCCCCGAAAGGCCTCGCGGGCCGGTGTTGGCGAGCACCCGCGCGCCCTCCAGGGCCGGTTCCGCGCTGGCCCGCTCGAAGAGGGCCGGATTGTGATCCACCACAACGATCATCTCGTACGGCGGCACCTGCTGCGTCCGCAGCGCGGCGATGGCGGCGCGCAGATCCGTCCAGCGGGCCTCGGTGTAGGCGCAGATGATCACCGAGACCGGCAGATCCATCGGGGCTGTCATGACACACCTCCTGTCGTCCGGGCACTCAATGGATTGCCTCGACGTTCACGGGACTAAGCGCGTCACTGCGACGATCCTGGGCGCGCGGGTTGCCTGCGGTGTGCGAGGCAAACAACGCCACGAGCAGGTTCGTGGCAAAGAGCTTCGTGCCACCGACGACCATCGCCAGGGCGAGGATCAACTCCTCGCCAGGCCGGAACGAGGCCAGATCGCCCCAGGCCCACTGGCCGGCGAGGCCAAGCGTCCAGAGACTACCCACAAGGACGAGCAACCCGGCGAAAGCATAGTTGGCGAGGCGCACCGGCTGCCGGGTCAGCAGATCGAGCATGCGATTGGGCCGGCGCATCCCGTGTCGGGTAAGGTACAGGTGCACCACCCCGCCCAGCATCAGCAACTGGAAGCCGGTCAGGAAAGCCATGGCGCCGACGATCATGGCTGGCTCGCCGCCGGAGACGCCAGATGGGCCGTGGTGCGGGATCAGCAGGGCCGCGAGGGCCAGCAGCCAGAGCATGAGCCCGGGCATGATGTACGTGGCGAAGGGATTAAAGATCGCGGCCAGTCGCAGGACGCGCAGGAGGATGGCCCAGCCGTCGCGCAAGGGCTTCAGCTTCTTCTCGCCGATACGCTCGTGGTACTGGATGGGCATACTGTGGGCAGTGAGGGCCAGCAAGCCGGCTTTGACCATAATCTCCGTCTCGATGTCGAAGCCGTCGGACTCGAGCTGCATCGCCAGCAGATGGCGCCGATGCAGCCCGTAGAGGCCGCTGAGCACGTCACTGCCCTCGACCCGGTGCACGCTACGGATCAGGTGATCGAAGAAGAGGTTGCCGAGGCGATTGACGAACGGGATCTTATCGCGCCCATCGTGGCGCACACAGCGCACCAGATCGTAGCGGTCGAGCTGGCGGGAGATCTCGGGGATGGCGCTGGCGGGATAGGTCGCATCGCCATCAATGAAGATGACCTTCTCGCCACGGGCATGGGCAAGACCGGTCCGCATCGCGGCCCCCTTGCCGCGATTCGTCTCGTGGCTGACAACCCGGCAGGGGTAAGCCTGGGCCACGGCGATGGTGCCATCACTGGAGCCATCGTCAACGACCAGGATCTCATAGCCAGGCCCCACGTTGGCGAACACATCCTCCAGCACGCGGGGCAGGGCCGCTTCTTCGTTATAGACGGGGATCAGCACGGTCGTGTGGATAGGGGAGAGGGCATCCTCGAACGCGCCGGGCAGGGTCGGATAGCGATGAAAGGTCGTCGAGACCACAGGCTCCTCCTCGTCACTAGGATTGGATATAGTAGAAAGGTGGATTCGGAAGGGAGCGCAGCGCTGTTATGTACTTTCGCTTAGGTTAGCGATTGCAAATTACCAATTTGTTACCAGAAATTGATAATTTTTGCTGTAATCTTCCTGTAATCTATGTATTATGTTCGTACTAATAGCAATCTTACACGGTTTGTAAACCGAATCAACTGAGGAATGGAATCACGTTTAGCGATAGGCAGGCTTCTGGTGCCGCGGCGGACAGGTCTGGGCCTGCAAAAAACATTTCGCCCCCCTACGGGGGCGAAAATCATTGGCTGCCAAAGCCTCATAGCGACGCCGCAAGCTCGTGAGGGCTGGAGCGCTTCCTAACGTGAATATAGGCCGCTAAAGCAGGGGGGTGGGGAAACCGGGTTTCCCCATCCCTCAGCGGACGCGGGCCGGAGGCCCGCGCACCCAGGCCCCGGCCCCTGGGAGGCTTTGGGAGGGCGCAGCCCGTGCGCAGGGGCATGGGGAAACCGGGTTTCCCCACGCCCCCGCCCGCGGGAAGGTGAAGGCGCAGCCCGTGCGCAGGGGGGATGGGGAAACCTCTATCCCCCCGCCCGGTGGGAGGGTCTGGGAGGGCTGCGCCCTCCCAAGAAGAAATCTATGTTCATCCTGTTCGTGCGCGGCGCGAGCCGCATGGACGACCGGTGCAGTGAGCGGCAATCTCCAATCTGCAATCTAAGGCATGGCTCAAACGCACGTGCCAGTTCGCCGCCACACAGGACCACGGGGGAGGTGTGGAGGAGCCAGGCCCCTGCACACCTCCGCGCCAGACTGTCAGGCGCAAACCGCAGGTTTTGAACCATGCCTCAGGTCTCAAATGGCACCTACAGTCCCACTGCGCGTTCTTGCCGCAATCGGGCATAGACCCGCACCACCGGGTCATTGCCAGCGCGCGGATCGACGCGGGCCGCCCGCAGGTAGTGCTGGAAGGCGTGCTCCAGCTCGGCGTAATGGCCAAGCCCGGCATAAGCGCGCAGCAGCCAGACCGTCAGATCATCGGCGGCAGGGTCCTCAGCCAGGGCCAGGTCGCACAGGCGGGCGCATTCGTGGTAGCGACGCTCGTTGAAGGCATGCGCGGCCAGGCGTTCGACGAGGTTCAAGAAATCGCCGGCCAGGAGGTTGCGGCGCTCGATCAGTGCGCTCCAGGCGCCAGAGACATCGGCCATATAGGGGCCACGGTACAATTCAAGCGCCTGGGCGTACAGCGGCGCCGCGGCTGCCAACCCCTCCTGCTGCTCAAGCTCCGCCGCGAGGACGCAGAGCCGTTCAAAGATGGCGGCGTCGCTCTGCACATGGTCGGGATGGAGCAGGCAGCGCTCCTCATCAACCAGCAGAACGGCATCGGCCAGTTCTTCGCCGCCGGCTTCGACGATCAGCGCGCGCAGCGAACCGAGGGTGCGCGTGAGGCCATGCGCGGCGGCACCCTGGCCCCACACAGCCGCCATCAGCGCCTCGCGGCTGATCCCGCGCCCCCCGGCGTGGATCAGCCCCGCCAGCACCGCGCGCAGCTTGTGGCCGCCCGCCCGGCCCCGGTCACGCTCGGCCACTTCAGCCAGGATGGGAACACCCGCCACCCAGACCCGCAACACCCCCAGGCAGGCCACCTGCACCGCCAGACCGGGGAGCGGCCCGGCGGTGGCCCGCGACACGTGGCACGCCAGGACCTCATGGGCCAGCCGCGCCCGCTGACGCTCTCTAGCGTCACCCTGGGCCATCAGGGTCCGCAGACGCTGGACTGCCTCGTCGCCATAACTGCTGTAGAGGAGCACGGCGCTCTGGCGTTGCACCTGCGGATCATTGTGCAACAACAGCGGCACAAACAGATCAATCAACGGTGCACAGGAGTGAGCCATGATCCCTCCAGGAGCCAATATCATTCGCGCATCAGCCCTCCATGCGGCTCGCGCCGCACACCGACGGGATGAACATACGATTGTTCCTGGGAGAGCAAAGCCCTCCCAGACCCTCCCACCGGGTGGGGGGATGGGGAAACCGGGTTTCCCCATCCTCCTGCGGGGTGGGGGCGTGGGGAAACCGGGTTTCCCCACGCCCCTGCTCCAGCAGCCGATGTTCACGTGAGACGGTCATACGCATGGCGCACACTGCCCAATGAACATGACCTGGGAGCGCGGGCGGGACGCCCGCGCCACGGCTCCGCGGACACGCTGACGGCCCCCGCCCTGACCCTCCCCCCGCTGGGGGCGGGAACCCGGCGCCTCCTCCCAGCGGGGGGAGGCTGGGAGGGGGGCTGAACCCT
>Ga0209162_1000294_pt1 | contig 55547 bp, 48 predicted proteins | sample YNPNPMetaG_FD_187121 | JGI IMG/M metagenome (GOLD analysis project Ga0209162, IMG submission 187121) | Anoxygenic and chlorotrophic microbial mat microbial communities from Yellowstone National Park, USA - YNP NP MetaG (SPAdes) (version 2) ...
CCCCTACCCCCTCCCCCCTGGCGGGGGTCACAGACCCCCGCCGAGCGATAGCTTCCCCGCCGAGCGGTCACAGACCCCCGCCGAGCGGTCACAGACCCCCGCCGAGCGGTCACAGACCCCCGCCGGGCGATGGGGTGCCCCACGCCGGTGTTCTGCTTCGAACACCCAGACCCCGGAGGTCTTGTTTTTTGTGGCAAACTGGAGTATAATGGTGTTGACAGCCTGTTGGAGCGGAGGCTTGAGCCGGCGGAAAACAGGTGCGTTTCCGGCTAAAGCCTTGACTCCAGATCGCCCTTCCGACAGGCTGCCAGAGCAGGGTGGATAGATGGGTCGAAATCGAGTCGGGCGCATTTCTATTCTGGTGTGGCTGGGGCTGATCCTGGCGGCGGCGAGCAACGTTGGCGCCCAGGAAGCCCGCCACGTAGACGTGCTGGAGATCGAAGGGCCGGTCACGCCGATCATGATCAGCTACATCGAGCGTGGCATCCGGGCGGCCGAGAGTGACGGCGCCGAGGCGCTGATCATCAAGCTGAACACCCCTGGCGGCCAGATTGACCAGATGAAAAAGATCGTCCAGAGGTTGCTTGAGGCCGATCTGCCGGTGGTGGTCTATGTCTATCCCCCAGGGGCCTACGCTGCTTCCGCCGGGACCCTCATCACCCTGGGGGCACACATAGCGGCCATGGCCCCCGGCACGACCATCGGCGCCGCCAGCCCGGTCGGCAGCCAGGGGGAGGAGCTGGACGAGACGCTGGAGAAAAAGGTCAAAGAGGAACTGAAGGCCCAGGCGCGGGCCCTGGCCGGGCGGCGGGGAGAAAAAGCGGTGGCCTGGGCCGAAGCGGCCATCGAGGAAGCCAGGGCGCTCAACGCCCAGGAAGCCCTGGAGATCGGGGTGATTGACCTGATCGCCGACGATCTGAATGACCTGTTGGCGAAGATGGACGGCTTTGAGGTGGAGGTTCACGGCCGCCAGGTGACCCTGCACACCGCCGGGGCCACGGCCCAGGAGCTGCCTATGACCTTTGCCGAGCAGTTCCTGCACATCATCACCAACCCGACCATCGCCTTTATCCTGCTGACCCTGGGCCTCAACGCCATCCTGTTCGAACTCTCCAGCCCCGGTGGCTATGTGGCCGGCATCGTCGGAGTCCTCTGCCTGCTGCTGGCCTTCTATTCGTTGGGCGTGCTGCCGGTGAACTATGCCGGCCTGATCTTGATCGCCCTGGCATTTATCCTGTTCGTGGTGGACATCAAAGCTCCAACCCACGGGGCGCTGACGGTGGGGGGCATCGTCTCCCTCATCGCCGGGGCACTGATCCTGTTCAATTCCCCCCTCTATCGCGTTTCGATCGCGGCCGTGGTGGCGGTGGCTGTGGCGACGGGCACCTTCTTTGCTTTTGCCATCGCCAAGGTGGTGCAGGCGCAAAAACGGCCTGCCGTGACAGGCCGCGAAGGACTGGTGGGGCAGGTGGCCCAGGCCCGCACCGCTCTGGACCCGGCGGGCACCGTCTTTGTCAAGGGCGAGCTGTGGCACGCCATGGCGGTGGAAGGCTCCATCCCGGCTGGCGAGCGGGTGGAGGTCATAGCCGTGGACGGCTTTTGCCTGCGGGTGAAGAAGGTGTCTGCTCCGTAGGAGCGCGGCTACTGTCCGGCGAGCATCCTTGCCAGTTTGCGGTACGCTTCGGCCCCCTTGTGCTTGCTGGCATAGTCCACAATCGCCTGGCTGGCCACCGAGGCCTCGGCGAAGCGGATGCTCTTGTAGATCACCACATCAAACACCTTGGCCCCAAAGACGGAACGGATCTCGTCCAACACCTCGCGGGCGTGGGTGGTGCCGGTCGAGTACATCGTCGCCAGGATGCCGCCCAGTTCCAGGTCGGGGTTAAGGCGACCCTTGACCTTTTCGATGGCCTCCAGCAACAGCCGGATGCCGCGCATGGCGAAATACTCGCATTGCAGCGGGATCAGCACCTCCCGGCTGGCACACAGCGCGTTCACCGTCAACAGGCCCAGGCTTGGCGGGCAGTCAATCAGGATGAAATCGTACCAGGGCTGGAGTGGCTCCAGGATGCGGCGCAGGATGAACTCACGCCGGATTTCGGCGATCAGCTCCATCTCGGCCGAGGCCAGTTCGATGTTGGATGGGATCAGGTCCAGATAGGTGCGGATGGGATAGATGATGCGATTGAGCGGAAAATCGGGCTCGATCAGGGCGCGATAGAGGGTATTCTCCAGGCCATAGCCATCTATGCCCAATCCCACCGACAGGGCGCCCTGCGGGTCCAGGTCCACAGCCAGCGTCTTTTTCTGCATCTGGGCCAGAGCGACCCCCAGATTGATGACGGTGGTCGTCTTGCCCACGCCGCCCTTCTGATTGGCGACTGCGATCACACGCGCCATAAGCTCTCCTTTCTTTCGGTTCAGCGCTCTTCGGTCAGAGGTGGCAGCTTCTCGACCAGATCGGCCAGCCGGGCATAATCGCTCGCCCCACGACCGCCTGGGCTGTACTCAAAGATCGTCTTGCCCTCGCCTGGCGCTTCCGACAGTTTGGTGTCCACACGAATGGGGTGGGTGACCCGCGTCCCAAAGTCCTGGATAAGCGCCTGGAGCACCAGCTCGCTGACGCGGCGGCGGGGGTCGTAAAAGGTGGGGATGATCAGGCGAATGGAGGCGCCGCCTCCCAGCATCCGGCTGATGTCGCGCAGGTAGCGCATAAAGTGCCGGGCGCCGGCCAGGGCCAGCATCTCCATCGAGACCGGGACATACACTTCCTCTACGTAAGCCACGGCGTTGATCGTCAGCAGCGACACCGAAGGGGCGCAATCCAGCAGCAAATAGTCGTAGCCGCTCAGGTCGGCGAACAGTTCCCGAAAAATCTCCTCGCGGGCCATCTCCAGGACCATCCGTTGCTGCGCTTTGAACAGACCCAGGTCGCTGGGCAGCAGGTCGAGGTTCTCCCTGGCGGGGAGGATGCAGTCGGCGGCCCGGGCCTTGCGGATCAGGACATCGGATAGCGACTTGCTGTAGGTATCGATCCCCAGGGCAAGGGAGAGATTGGCCTGCGTATCGGTGTCAATCAGCAGCACCCGCCGCCCGCGGAGGGCCAGGGCCGCCCCCAGGTTGACACAGGTGGTGGTCTTGCCGATCCCACCTTTGAAGCCGACAATCGCAATCTTGCGCATAACGGCTGTATTGTAGCAGAAACAGAGCCGGGCGTCAACCTGGACACCCGATCCCATAGAAAAGAGCTGCCGGCCACGCCTCCGATCCCCCACAGGCTTGCTAAAATTGCGGTCCGGTGGTAGGATGCAGGGGGCAGGAGGCAGGGGGGTGGCGCTTCGGGGTCGAATGAACGGCCAACTCGATTTTGACGTGATCGTCGCCGGGGCCGGGGCCGCCGGGGCCGCTGCTGCTTACCATCTGGCCCAGGCCGGGTTGAGGGTAGTGGTGATAGACAAAGCCCCCCTGCCGCGCTACAAAGCCTGCGGCGGGGCCATCCCCCGCCCCGCTCTGAAGCCTTTCCCCTTCTCCTTTGGGCCGGTCATCCTGGCCGCTCCGACCGCCGTCCGCTTCACCTTTCCCGGATTGCCAGAGGTGGAAGTGCCGCTGCCCGACCGGCCGGTGGTCCTGGTCAGGCGCAGCCAGTTCGACTCCTTTCTGCTGGATCGCTCCCAGGCCGAGGTGCTGGCCGGGGTGGCGGTGAGAGGGGTGATAGAAGACGCCGACCGGGTCCAGGTCGAGGCAGGAGAACGGACCTTCACCGCGCGCTACCTGGTGGGTGCCGATGGGGCCGTTTCTGCCGTTGCCCGGGCGTTGGGCCTGCGCCGCCGGCGGCAGCCCGGAGGTGCGGTGGAGGCGGAAGTGCCGCTGGGGGGCGATCCGGGCCTGCGAGAAGGCTATGGCAACCGGGCACTCTTTGCCCTGGGGGTCATCCCCTGGGGGTATGCCTGGGTCTTTCCCCGGGGCGACCACCTCTCGGTGGGTGTGTGCCGCCTCCGGCCTGGACGGGTGGACCTGCGCCGCGCACTGGGGCAGGAGGCTTCCCGGCTGGGCATCAGCCTGGACGGCGTGCCGATCCACGGCCATCCCCTCCCCGGCTACCGGGCCGCTTCCTGGCCCTGGCGGCAGGGGCAGGCCCAGGAAAAGCTGGCTACCCGGCGTTGTCTGCTGGTGGGCGATGCCGCCGGGCTGGTGGACCCCCTGCTCGGTGAGGGGATCCGCTACGCCCTGACCAGCGGCCGGCTGGCGGCTGAGGCCATCCTCAACGGCGACCTGTCGGGCTATGAGCGGTCGGTGTGGCGGGAGATCGGCCACAGCCTGGCGACGGCCAGCCTGGCGGCCAGCCTGTTCTATCGCCTGCCCCGGCTGAGCTACCGCCTTGGCGTCCGCAACCCGGCAACGGTCCGCCAGTTTGTAGACCTGCTGACAGAAAAGGTCAGCTATGTGGGCATCGGCCGCCGGTTAATCGTGACCACGATCCGTTGGATGTTGGGTCGCGGAGATTGAGATTAGAGATTGAGGATGAGGGAAGACGAAATGATTCACCTTCGAGATTTCCGTGAAGTGGAGGCCCAGCCGGCTGTGGAGGGGGTGACGATGCGCGTCGTCATCGGGCCGGAACAGGGAGCGCCGCATTTCAACATGCGTGTGTTCGAGGTGCAGCCTGGCCACGCCACACCCTACCATGACCACTGGTGGGAGCATGAGGTCTTTGTGCTGTCGGGCCAGGGCGTGGTCAAGACCGGGCAGGGTGAGAGACCGATCGCCCCAGGCACGACCGTCTTTGTGCCGGGCGGGGAGTTGCACCAGTTCCGCAACAACGGCGACGATCTGCTGCGCTTTCTCTGCCTGGTGCCGCAGGAGTGGCTGCAAGAGATCAGAAAGCAACAGGCCTGGTGCGGAATTCAGTCTGCAACCTGAAGGCGATATGAATATCGCACGACGCAGTCGGGATCGGCTCTCAAGGGCAATTCTGTCATGGGAGCGCGGATCGGCTTGTTGACCGGCGCGGTGGGCACCGGCAAGTCCACCGTCGCCGGGCGGGTGGTGGACCTGGCCCGACAGCAGGGGGTGGTCTGCGGCGGGCTGCTGGCCCCGGCGTGGGTGGACCACGACGGGCACAAGATCGGCATCTGGGGGGTGGACATCAGTACCGGCGAGCGCCGTCTCCTGGCCCGCATCGGAGGCGACCGGCGTGGCCCGGCCATCGGCCCCTACTCCTTCGATGCTGCGGCCCTGGCCTGGGCCCTCTCCGTCCTGGAAGCAGCCCTGGGCCTCTGCGATCTGCTCCTGGTGGATGAAATCGGCAAGCTGGAACTGTGGCACAACGCCGGCCTGGCCCCGATCCTGCCCCGTCTGGCTGCCGGGGACGCCAGGCGGGCGCTGGTCGTCGTCCGCGACTCTCTCCTGATCGGGGTACAGGCCCGGCTGGGGCCCATCGGACAGGTGGTGTTCCGGGTTCACGCCCACAACCGGGAGGAGCTGCCTGGACAGATCCTGCACAGCCTGATGACGCCTGCTACTTGACATTTGCGATTTGTGCGGGTATAGTTGAGATTATGAGTGAGGAGAACGCCCGTCCCCTGGGTGAATGGTTGCGGCAGCGCCGGGAGGAGCTGGGCATCAGTCTGTCACAGGCTGAAGTAGAGACCCGCATCCGTGCCCGCTACCTGGAAGCCCTGGAGGCAGAAGAGTTCCAGGCGTTGCCCGACCCGCTGGTGGGGCGGGGCTTTTTGCGCAATTATGCCGCTTACCTGGGCCTCGATCCCCAGGAGGCGTTGGACCGCTACGCCCGACAGGTCGCACCGCCCCAACCAGAGGCGACCGTTGACAGGGAAAACTCCCCATTTACCGGCGGGCCGTTTCGCCCGGTGCCGCTCCACGCCATGCCGGTCCGGCGCTCTTCGCGCCGGGTCTGGCTCGCCGCTGTGGCCATCGGGCTGCTGGTAGCCGGAGCCCTGCTGCTCTGGCAGGAGTACCCTTCCCTGTCCACGTATGTGGCCAACCTGGTGGCCAGGCGACAGCCCACCCCGACCCTGGCACCCACGCAGCCGGCGACCAGGCCGCCTGCCGCTACCCCGACCGCCACCGCCAGCGCGGTCGAAACGGCGGCGCCGGTCACAGCCACTCCTGAGCAGACGACCCCCACCCTGACTCCCACCTTCACGCCGACCTTCACCCCCTCGCCGTCACCCACCCCCTCGCCGCCGGTCTATACCGGCATCTTCCTGGAGCTGGTGTTCACCGATACCTCCTGGATCCAGGTCACGGTGGATGGCGTGCGCCAGTTCCAGGGGGAGCTGGGGGAGGGGACCTACCGCTCCTGGTATGGCGAGGAGCGGATCGAACTGCGCCTCGGCAACGCTGGCGCGGTCGAGGTCACCGTCAACGGCCAGAAGCTGGGCAAACTGGGAAGCCAGGGGGAGGTGGTGGACCGGGTTTTTGAGAAGGTGGGGGAGCAGGTGGCCGAAGCCACGCTCACACCCCAACCCACCGCCGGCCTGACCCCGACCCTGACGGTCGGGCCAACCCTTTCCCCGCCGACCCCCACCCTCGCCCCCACGGCAACCCTCTCCCCGACGGCAACGATCACCTCCACCGGCGGCCCGTAGCATGGAATCCTGCAGAGGACTATTCAAGACCCGGATGAACGACCGACCATCCCCCATTGTGGGCATCACCTGCACTGAAATCCAGGCGGACCGGAGCGAGTCCCCGCCGCGTCAGGGGCAGAGCCAGAGCTATCTGCGGGCCATAAGCCGGGCCGGGGCTGCGCCCCTGTTGATCCCCTTCCTGGATACCAGGAGTTTGCTGCGGTCCCTGTATGAGCGAGTGGACGGGTTGTTGCTTTCCGGCGGTGGGGATATAGACCCGGTCCACTACGGGGAGACGCGACATGAGCGTTGTGGCCGTGTCATCCCTGAGCGCGATGAAACGGAACTGCTGTTGGTCCGTTGGGCGATGGACGATGGCAAACCGTTGCTGGCCATCTGTCGGGGCATCCAGGTGTTGAACGTGGCCCTGGGCGGCAGCCTGTATCAGGACATCGAAGCCCAGGTGCCGGGGGCCGGGAGGCATGACTGGTATCCCGGCTATCCGCGCGACTACCGGCCGCACACGGTCACCCTGGTCCCCCACTCCCGCCTGGCCGGCATCCTGAAGGCGACCTTCCTGCCGGTCAACAGCTTCCACCACCAGGCGGTCAGGGACCCGGCTGCCGGGTTGTCTGTCGTGGCCCATGCCCCCGACGGCATCATCGAAGCGGTCGAGGCGGAGGGGCACCCGTTTGCCATCGGGGTGCAGTGGCATCCGGAGGAGATGGCCGCTGACGACGAGCAGGCCCAGCGCCTGTTCGATGCCTTTGTCGGGCAACTGCGAGCAGTGGCCCGACAGGCTCAATAGGCTCCTTCCCCCAGAATCACCTTGGGCACGGTCCGAAGCAGGATTTGCAGATCGAGCAGAGGTGACCAGTTCTCGATGTAGTACAGGTCGAGCAGGACCTGCTCATCGAACGTCAATTCGCTGCGCCCCGAAACCTGCCACAGGCCGGTGAGCCCCGGCGCCACCTCCAATCGTCGCTTGTGCCACGGCTGATACCGCTGCACTTCCGAAGGCAGCGCCGGGCGGGGGCCGACCAGGCTCATGTGGCCCATCAAGATGTTAAACAGTTGGGGCAATTCATCCAGGCTGGAACGGCGCAGGAAGCGTCCCACCCGGGTCACGCGCGGATCATCCCGGATTTTGAACAAAGGACCGGTGGCCTCGTTTTGATCAAGCAGGTTGTTTTTTTCCTCATCGGCCCCGTGGCGCATGGACCGGAATTTAAAACAGGAAAAGAGGCGTTCATTTTTGCCCACCCGGATCTGCCGAAAGATCACCGGGCCGGGGGAGTCGAGTTTGATCGCCACAGCGATCACAACAAACAGCGGCAGGAGCAGGATCAGCCCCGTCAGCGAGACCCCAATATCCGCGACTCGCTTGACCAACAACTGGCTGCCGCCGATCGAGACCTCCCGGACACCGATCATCGGCACACCGCCCAGGTTCTCCACCTGCATGTGGCTCATCGTCATCTGGAACACATCGGGCACAATGCGTACCCGCACCTGTTCCCGTTCACACTGGGCAACGATGCTCACAATCTTGCGGTGATACATCCACGGCAGGGTGATGATCACCTCGTCAATGGCCAGCTCCTTGATGAGACGGGGGATATTGGCTGTGCCGCCCAACGCCTTGAAGCGACCGATGTCGGTGTTGCCTTTTTCTGGATCGTCGTCCACAAAACCGACGACATGGTAACCCAGGGAGGGTTGGGCGACGATATTGCGCATGACGGTGCGCCCGATCTCGCCGGCCCCCACGATGAGCAGCCGATCTACCCCCAGCCCCTTCTTGCGCAGCCGGTTGCGCACCAGCCGTTTTCCCAGGCGGCTGCATCCCAAAAAAATGGGAATGAGGACCCCGGCGTAGAAGAACATCAACCGCGAGTAAAGAAAGGGGCGGAAGAAAAAGACAATGACAAACACCATCAGCACAATGCCGGTGGCCGTCCCGGTCAGCACGTGGTAGACCTCCTCGAACCAGGAGGCCCCACGGGGTTGATTGTACACCCCACTCAGCTTGTAGATGCCCAACAACAGGACGGTGAGGGCCAGGGAGATGGGCAGAAAGGCTTTATACGGGACAAAGTAGGCTTCATCGACGGCGGCGAACCATTGCAGATCGTAGCGCACCCAGTAGGCCACCGCCACGGCCAGGTTGATGAGCAACACATCGGTGACCGCCAGGGCAACAGACAGCCACCGCCTGTAACGCTCAAACATGTCGGTCCCCTCCCCCCTCTGCCAGCGCGCGCCGATAACTATCCGCCGTGCCGCGGGCAGCCTGCTGCCAGGAAAAGCGCCGGGCCTGAGCCAGGCCGGCTGCCCGCATCTCCTCCCGCAGTTCCTGGCTGGCGAGCACCTGCTCCATGGCCCTCGTCAGCCCTTCGCCGTCGGTCGGGTTGACCAGAATTCCGGCCCGGCCTACCACTTCCGGCAACGAAGAGGCGTTCGAGGCGATGACCGGTGTGCCGCAGGCCATCGCCTCCAGCGGCGGCAGGCCAAACCCCTCATACAGGGACGGGTACACGAACAGCTCGGCGGCGTTGTACCACCAGGGCAGTTCCCCGGCCGGAACATAGCCCACGAAACGCACCTGGTCGCTCAGATGGAGCCTGTCCACGGCAGCAAGCACCTCCTGGTGCAGCCAGCCCTTGCCGCCGATCAGCAACAGCGGCGGGCGTCCTGTGGGCAACCGGGCGTAGGCCTGGATCAGATGCGCTACATTCTTGCGCGGCTCCAATGTACCCACAAAGAGGATGAACCGCTGCGGCAATCCATGCCTGGCCCGAAAGTCGGCCACCTGCCCGGCCGGCAGGGGCTGAAACCGGTCATCCACCCCGTTGTGGACCACGTCAATGTTGGCCGGCGAAAGCCTGTAGTAGCGGCTCAGGTCCCGTTTTGTGCTTTCCGACACGGCGATCACCCGTCGTGCCTGGCGCACCGAGAGCCGGGTGAAGAGTTGCAGATAATACCGGTTCAGCGCCCGAAAGCTGTGGGGATAGAGGAGGAAGCTCAGGTCGTGGACGGTGACCATGAAAGGACACCTGCCGGCCAGCGGCCCGACAAAGGCCATCCCGTGGAGCAGGTCCACCCCGGCCCGCCGTACGGCCCACGGCTGGACCACCTGCTCCCACAGGATGCGCACCGGTGGTCGGTGCGTCGGCAGGCGGGAAAAGCACAGGTGAAGCCCTGGCCCCCCTTCGTAGCGCCGTTCGCCCAGAAAGATGGTGTAGCCGATCTCCGGATCCGCTGCCGGCAGGTGACGGAGCAGGTTGTAGATATACCAGTTGATGCCCGCACTCCGATAGCTTTCCGCCAACGATAACAAATGGGCGTTCACTCCAACGTGAATCGCCCGTCCGTTGCTTTCTCCCACATTTTCTATTATACCACCGGATTGCTCCGACGTCAAAGTGGGCGGGGCAACCGTTGCCCTGTTCCCTCACCTCTCAAACGGGGCGACCGTCTCGATGGGATAGGTCGCCCTGCTCCCACCGGCGGGGGTCACAGACCCCCGCCGAGCGTCACAGACCCCCGCCGAGCGTCACAGACCCCCGCCGAGCGTCACAGACCCCCGCCGAGCGTCACAGACCCCCGCCGAGCGTCACAGACCCCCGCCGAGCGTCACAGACCCCCGCCGAGCGAGGGGACCTCACCCCTACCCCCTGGCCCCCTTCCCCTCTCCGCTGCGGAGAGGGGAAGGGGGTTGGGGGATGAGGTGAGGTCCACTTTGCTGCTCCCGCCAGGTCTGTGACCCGGCGGCCCCCTTCTGGCGGGGGTCACAGACCACCGGCGGGGGTCACAGACCCCCGCCGAGCGATGAAGAGGCTGAGAAGCGCAAGTAGGGCAACTGCGAGCAGTTGCCCTACAGCCGACCTGTTCCCTCACCTCTCAAACAGGGCGACCGTCTCGATGTGATAGGTCTGCGGAAACAGGTCCACCGGCTGCACCTGGAGCAGGTGGTAGCCCGCCCCGGTCAGGTGGCGGGCGTCGCGGGCCAGGGTGGCCGGATCGCACGACACGTAGGCGATGCGGCGGGGGGACAGGCGGGCGATCTCGCCGACTACCCGCTCTCCGGCGCCGGCACGGGGCGGATCCAGGATCACCAGATCGGCCGGCCCGGTCAGGCCAGGCAGCACCTCCTCAACCTGGCCCTCAAGCAGGGTCACATGGTCCATCCCCTGGGCATTGTGCCGAAAATCGGCGGCGGCGGCGGGTGAAGATTCTACCCCGACGACACGCCCCACCTGATCGGCCAACGCCAGGCCGAACAGCCCCACGCCACAGTACAGGTCCAGCAACCCCTGGTCGCCGGCAGGGGCCAAAAAGTCGCGCACCAGAGCCACCAACGCCTCGGCCCCGGCGGTGTTGACCTGGAAAAAGCTCCTGGCCGAGATGCGATAGTCGCGCCCGGCCACCTGTTCGACCAGGTAGGGGTTGCCCATCAACACCACCACCTCGCCGTCGGCCAGGAGGAGGCATGACACCGGAAAATCTACCTCGATGTCGAAATCCTCATAGTGGTCTGGCTCGAACAGGGCCATCAGGTCACCGGTGGCCGAGCCACAACGCAGGCTCAGGCGGCGGAGTTGAGGCCACTCCAGGTCCAGAGCCGCCCACAAATCGTCCAGCAGCGGATCCAGGAGCAAACATTCCTCCACGGCGATGACCGAGTGGCTGTCGGCGGTCAGAAAGCCCAGGCGCCCCCCGGCGGTCACGCTGAACTGTACATGGTTGCGGTAGCCCCACGGTTCGGCAGCGCCGATGGGATCGGCCAGTGGCACGTTGCGCAGGCCGCCGATGCGGGCCAACTGATCGGCCACCACCTGCTGTTTGAACTCCACCTGGGCCTGGTAGGCGATATGTTGCAGGTGGCAGCCGCCGCAGCGGTCGGGGCCAAAGTAGGGACAGGGTGGTTCGACCCGGTGAGGCGAGGGGACCAGCACCTCGACCAGGCGCGCCTGCGCCCACCGTGCCCGTGCCTCGACGATCTCGGCGCGGACCGTTTCGCCGGGAATGGCATAGGGCACAAACACCACCTGCCCGCGATGGCGGCCCAGAGCCATCCCGCCGTGGGCCATGGCCGTCAACTTCAGGTCAATGGTTTCGGGCATGGGCCTCCCCCCCTTCCCCTGGGGGGAGCTGAGGCCACCAGATCCGCTCCGTCAGGCCGGTCCCCAGGCGGGCGGCAAAGGCCCACACCCGGTTGGGCATGGCCTCTGCCCCATCGAACAGGATCGCCATCTGGCTGCGGTAGTAGCCCAGGGCTGCCACTTTGGCGCTCAGGTCCGCCGCAGCGAGCGGCATCTCCTCCACCTGCCAGCTCTCGACCTTCTGGCCGACAGCGGCCAGGGCGGCCTCCAGCGCGCCGGGCTTTTCGGCGTAGGGAAAGTCTTCGTAAAAGGCCAGCCGTCGGCCACGGGCCAGGAGTTGCCACGCCGCTGCGTGGACAATCTGGTGGTCCACATGGCGGCCCACCCCCAGCGGGGCGTAGATGGAGCTATCGCGGGGGACAAGCCCGGCCAGCAGGTCGGCCAGATCGTGGGGGGCCAGCGGGTCGTCTGGATGGGGTGGGCCAAAGAGGGTTTGCAGGTCAGGATACAGCCACCGGCCATCGGCTGCAGTGCGGTAGACGGCATCAAGGTAGCCCAGATGTTGGGCTTCGGCCCGCAACAGGGTCAGGGCCGCCAGGTCTTCGGCGCGGCGCAGGGCCATGGGCCGGGGTGGATGGCCCCAGTCGGCGTGCAGTTGCCGGGCAAAGGGGGACAGAGGGCTGTCGGGCACGGCGTCGGCGCTAAAGAGGGTGATGACCAGCACCTCCTGACCGGCCGCCGTTTGACGGTGAATGGTACCGCCGCAGGAAAGCAGAGCGTCGTCCAGGTGGGGCGAGAGATAGACCTGTTTCATCGTCCCAGGTCCAGCACCAGCTCGGCCAGCAAGGCCGCCCGACGGGGCAGGGAGCTCAGGTCTGCCCATTCGGTCAAGGCATGAGCATCGTTGCCCACCACCCCCAGGCCATCCAGGGTGGGGATGCCCAATGCTGCGGTAAAGTTGCCATCGGAGCCGCCGCCGGTGCCCGCTGCCCACAACTCCATCCCCAACCTGGCTCCTACCTGTTGTGCCCGCTCGAACAGCGCCTGGCCGGCCGGCGATGGCTCCCAGGGAGGGCGGTTGATGCCACCGGAGACCAGGAGCGTCGCTTTGGGGTTCACCGGTTGCAAACCCAGGATGGCCTGCGTCATCCGCCTTCCCTCCTCGCTGGAACTGACCCGCAGGTCAATGGCCGCCCAGGCGCTCGCCGGTCGGACGTTGACCCGCGAACCACCCTGCACCAACCCGACGTTGACGGTGCTGCCACGTTCCAGGTCGGTCATGGCTTCCAGGCGGAGGATCTGGTGGGCCAGTTCCTCAACAGCACTGACCCCCTGCTCGTAGGCAGCGCCGGCATGGGAGGCCAGGCCCTGGATCTCCAGTTCGAAGCGGCCCACCCCTTTGCGCCAGATCACCAGCGCCCCCTCCCGCGATGGCTCCAGCACCAGGACGGCCTCGCTGTGTCGCGCCAGTTCCTCAATATGGGGCCGCGAGGTCAGGCTGCCCAATTCCTCGTCCGAGTTGAAGAAAAAGACCAGGCGGTGGGCAGGTCTCAGCCCCAGCTCATGCAGGGCCGTCAGGGCGTACAGGCCGACCACCAGCCCCCCCTTCATGTCAAAGACACCGGGGCCGGTGGCCCGGTGACCGCTCACGCGGAAGGGACGGCGTTCACTCTCGCCCGTGGGCCAGACGGTGTCCATGTGGCCCACCAGCAACACCTGACGATCGCCCTGGCCCCACGTCACACGCAGATGGTCGCCGAAGGCTGCCTGGGGCAACCGTTCCACCCGGCCATCCAGGGCGCTGAACGCCTGGGCCAGAAAGTCGGCCACCCTGTTGACGGCCTCCCGCTCGCTGCTGGGCGATTCCAGGCCGACCAGATGTTCCAGGGTATGGACCATCTCTTCCTGCCGGGCAAGCAGGTAGTTCAGGATGGAACTCATTCCTCTACCTCCACGCTCAGACCATCATAGGCCAGGCCGATCCCCGGCGGAAGTCTGGCCGATATGGCTTCATAGTCCACCGTGTGCGACAGGTGGGTGAGGAGGGCCTGCCGGGGGGCCACCTGGCGGATCAGGTCCAGGGCGGCCACAATGTCCATGACCGAGCGTTTCCACAGGTCGATCTCCTCGTAGTAGTGGCTGGTTCCGAGCACCAACAGGTCCAACCCGGTCAGGGCCTGGCGTACCTCCGCCGTTGGCCGCAGCATATCGGAAATGTAGGCCAGCCGCCCCCGCCCAAAGCTGAACAGGTAGCCATAGGCCGTCCCCCCCAGGCCGTGATCCAGGCGCAACGCTCTGACCTCCAGGCCCCACAGGTCCACCCCCTGCTCGATGGGACGGGGCTGCACGACCCGTCGGTAGACTTTGTCGGTCCAGAAGTGGTTGAACCGCTCGCGCACCTGGTCGAGTACCTGGGCCGGAGCATAGATCGGCAGAGGCAGGCCCGCCTCCCGTTGCGCCTGGACCAGAGCGCTCAACCCCAGGATGTGGGCGTCGTGGGCATGGGTCAATAGCAGCGCGTCAAAGTGGTCAAGGCCCAGCCTGACGGCCTGCAGACGGAACTCCAGAGGAGCGTCAATCAGCACCACCCGGTCTGCATACGAAGGCCCACCGCGCAACGCAGCCGACGGGCCGGTCCGACCATTGCGACTGTCAGGTGCAAGGGCGTTGTGGCACACCTGGCACCGGCAGCCGACCCGTGGGACGCCATGCCCATCGCCGCAGCCAAGAAAGACGAACTGCATGGTCTCACCCTTTGTTCTATTTTATCACGTTTCGGTCCGAGACGCAACCCCGGCGCTCCGCCCACAACAAAAACAGGGCAGGCTGGGAACCTGCCCTCCGGTGTCCTCGTAGGGCAACTGCGAGCAGTGGCCCTCCATCATTTAGGGGATCGGCGTGGCGGTCGTGATCTCCTCGATGATCGTGGAAAAGACGTTGCCGATTGACGGGCCAAGGAAGAGCAGGCCGGCCATCATGCACAGACAGCACACCACGACAAGGGCCAGGATGACGATAAGGGCAATCAGCCAGGGGTTCATCCCCTTCCTCGGCTCAGGTTCATACAGGTTTTCCCGAATGTCCGACACGGTTTTCTCCTCTCTTTGAGCCTATCCGCAAGATGACTTTTTCCTGGAGCGGCGGATCAGCCAGGTGACCAGCAGCAACAGGAGCACCACGCCCAGGATAGGAGCCAGGATGGATAACACCGACACGACCAAGGCCGTCACATCCTCGGCAGTGCTCACCAGTGGGTTGAGCAGCCCCCCCGTGGTGCCGGTAATCACCGGGCGGGCCGTGGCCTTGACCGCATGGACGCCGCCGGCCAGCAGCAGGCCGCAGATCATCGCCAGGACCGGGTGCACCTCGCTGATCACGCCGGCGCTGGCGGCAAAGAGCACCGCCCCGGCTGCCGGTCGGATAAAGGTCTGGATGACATCATTGACCGAGTCCAGAGCCGGCACCTTGTCCACGAACATCTCAATGAGGAGCAGCACAGCCAGCACCCCGATGACCCACCAGCTCTCCAGAGCGTCCCAGGGGGGCTTCAGGGTGATCAGATCGGTGAAGCGGGCCAGCAACGCCACCACCAACAACGGCAGGTAGGCGTTGAGGCCCGCCGACGAAGACAGGCCAAAAGCGGTAAACAGGCCCAGCACCCCGTCCATCATGTCTGACCAGGCCACGCCAATCAGTCAAAACCACCTGAACTGAACGCCCCGCAGAGGCCACACGCCCCCAGGGCCCCAAAGACCACCACGCTCAGCACAGCCAGCCCGACCGCGATCCAGCCCAGCACGATGCCGGCCAGGGCAATCCCGTCCCCCGACACTTCATGAGGGCGCTGCCGGATGTCGTTGCGGGCCATGATGCCCAGGATGATGGCCACAACGCTGCCCAGCAGGGGCAACACCGTCAGCCCGCCGATGCCCAGGATCAGGGAAGCGATGGCCAGACCGCTGATCGGCACGGTTGGCGCGACGGCCGGCGGCACCGCAGGCGGCCTGGCCGGCGAGCTGTCCAGGGCCGGGAACTCGACCGGTTCCTCTTCCACCTCTGGCCGGGCCTCGGCCTCAACCTGAGGTGGGGCCTGCTCCGGCTTTAGCACTGCGCCGCAATTCCCACAAAAGATCGAGTCCTCCTCGTTGGGCGCACCACACATGGGGCAAAACATGGTTCACCTCTTTTGATGGATGCAGCCGCCAGGCCATCCAGGCCGGCTGCTACACCACTTCCACCGGAACGGGTTGGGATGCCTGGCCACTTGCTTCCAGGTAAGCCTGGCCGTACAGATGGCCGATGACCATCCAGGAGTAAGGCACGGTCACGAACCACCCCAGGCCGCAGAGGATGAGGCCCACCTCACCGACCAGGTCGGCCACCCAGCTCATCAGGAAGGTGATCAGGTAAGTGGCCAGGTGATCGCGGACAAAGGCAAAGACCCTGCCAAAGTGAAAGGCAGCGTTGATCTCATCCTCGGCGACGTAGAAGGCAATGGCAGCCGGCAGCAACAGCGACATAACCATAACCCACAGGAAACCGAGGCAGCCGCCGAGCAGGCCCAGGAAGGCGCTCCACCCTTCCGCGCTGTCGCTGAGAAGGGCCGTGGGGATGCCCAGGCAGAAGCCGATGACGAGGATGGGCAAGGCATAGACGATACCGATGACAAGGACCTTGAACCCATCGGCCAGCAGCTTACCCCAGTTGTCCCACTCCGGCAACAGTGGGGCCTGGCCCTGGATCACCCGCCGGGTGATCTCGACGCTGTAGCCGGCTAACAGGGCAATGGCTACAATCAGGGGGATAATGATCAGCCACGAAAACAGCCAGCCTGCCACCAGAATGGCAGCGGCAATCAGGACCTTGACGATCCAATCCGTGTCTTCAAAGACGAACGCGAACGACTTGCCGATATCCATTTTTTTCCCTCCTTTGCGCTCAGATGGCTCCAGATGGGTCTGCTCCCCCTGTGGCGGAGATGCCCATCTACAATATACCACAGGTTATGCATTCTGACAACTACCCCTCTCTACGTGGGATGGGCGCCAAAGTTGCGGACCTGCCCGGCGTGAGCGAAAAGAGGTTGTTTGCCCTCTTGTTCCTTTTGTGCTAAACTGAATCCATGACCGGGGCTTGGGCGCGACGGTTCCAGGTTGAAATCCTGCTCATCATCTTGCTGGCCTTTGGCCTGCGGCTGGCGGCCATTGACCGTCAGGACATCTGGGGCGACGAGGCGTTTAGCATCTGGCTCAGCCGGCAGCCCCTGCCTCAGGTGGTCGCCGGCGGAGCTGACACCCACCCCCCTCTTTATCCGTTCCTCCTGTACCTCTGGCTGCGCCTGGCCGGATCATCTCCCCTGGCCGTCCGCACCCTGTCGGCTCTCATCGGCACCCTGACCGTGGCGGTGGTGTATCTTCTGGGCTGCCGCGTCCCGCCTCCTCTCTCCCGTGGACAGGGGAGAGGCCGGGGAGGGGGGAGGCTGGCCACCGGCATCAAGCCAGGGCACGGGCGATTGAAAATCGCACCGGTAGGGGCAGAGCGGCGCTCTGCCCCTGGCCATCCGCCCGCGCGGACGGAGGCATCCACGCCGGTGGATGCCTGGCCGCAGGCCCCTGAGGCGCGACTTGAGTCGCTTAATATGGGGAGGCTGGCCGCATTGCTGGCGGCTGTCTCGCCGGTGCTGGTCTACTATTCCCAGGAGACGCGCATGTACGGCCTGGTGACCCTCCTGGCCGTCGCCTCGGTCTACCAGGCTGTCCGCTGCGGGCAGGGGGGCCTCTGGCCCTACACGGTCATCACCCTGGCGGCCGTTTACACCCATTACTACGCCTTTTTTGTGCTCCTGGCAGAAAATCTGATGATCGTCCCCTCTCTGTTCCGCCGTTGCCGGCCCGCTCTGCGCCGCTGGCTGATGGCGCAGGGTGCCATCCTCCTGGCCTACCTCCCCTGGATCGTCGTCCAGACCGGTTTTCTCAGCGGGAAGGCCAGCGCGCGTTTTGCTGAATGGGACCTGTCCACCGCATGGCGCCTCATCAGGGACACCTTTATCGCCTTGAGCGCAGGATTGTCGGTCCGGCCTGCCATCGCGCAGGGGATCGCCGCCCTGTTTCTGATCGCCCTCTTCACCGGCCTGGTGGCGGCGCTCTCCCCGGCTTCCGCCGAGGGCTCCCCGTCAACTTTGGGGAGGAGGAGTGAGCGGGGGCTGATCGTGGCCTGTTTGCTCCTGCCCCTGTTCCTGGCCTGGGCTGTCAACCCGGTCATGCCCTTCTTCTATGCCCGCTATCTGTTGCTCCTCGCCCCGGCTTTCTACCTGCTGGTGGCGTGGGGGGTGAGCGCCTGGGGGCGGCTGTGGCCTCCCCTGTACGTCGGCGGAGTTGCCCTCTTGCTGGTGGGGAGTGGCTGGGGGCTGCACGGCTATTACACCGACGATGTTTATCTCAAGGGCCGCTATGGCCAGATGATGGCTTACATCCAGGCTCAGGCCCGGCCGGGCGACGCCCTCATCCTGGCCAACCCGCTCCAACGCCCTCTCTTCGAATACTACCGACCGGAGGGGCTGGAGGCCTATTTCCTCCCCAGAGACGGCGTGCCCCTGGAGGACCCGCGCACTGCCGCCGAACTGGAGAGGATCGCCGCCAGGCACCCGCGTCTATGGCTGGTGCGCTTTGGCAATCCGGCCGAGTATGACCCGGCAGGGACATTGACCCGCTGGCTGGCAACCCACGGTGGCAAGGCCTACTTTGGCGGCTGGGTAGATGCCGACCTGTCGCTGTATGTGATGGCCCCGGCCGTCGTCGGCCAGGGCATTCAACACCCCTTGCGCCTGGACCTGGGGGGCCAGGTGCGGCTGCTGGGCTATGCCCTCAACACCGAACGGCTGGCGCCCGGTGAGACGTTGCTGTTGACCCTCTACTGGCAGGCGCTGGCACCGATGGACAAACGCTATACCGTCTTTACCCATCTTTTGGACAAAAACAATCAGATTCAGGCACAAATGGACGGCGAGCCACAGGGCGGCAGTCTGCCTACCGACCGCTGGACGGTGGGGCAGGTGATCCAGGACAACTATGCCCTGACCGTCTCCACCCGCGCCGTACCCGGCCCCCATCTCCTGGAGGTGGGCCTCTACCTGCTGGCCAGCGGGGAACGCCTGCCTGTCCACGACACCGACAGCGGTGCATCCCTGGGTGATCGGGTGGTACTGGGCACCATTGAGGTCGTGGGGCCATGATGAGCAGGGATCTCTCCCGCCGCCGTGAGGCCGTGGCCCTCCTGCTTATCACGCTGCTGGCGGCAGCCTTGCGTTTCTACCGCCTGCCGGAGCTGCCACCGGGCCTGCACTACGACGAGGGGTTCAAGGGGGTCACGGCCCGTGGGTTGCTGACCGGCGAGCCGCTGCGGCTCTTTTTCGAGAGCGACATGGGCGAGGAACCGGTAGCCATCTATCTGGTGGCTGCTGCCCTGGGCCTGTTCGGACAGTCGCCGTGGATCATCCGCCTGGTCTCGGCGGTGATCGGCACCCTGACGGTCCCCCTGGCCTGGTGGCTGGGCCGCGAACTGGGCCAGATGGCGAACGCGGCAGGTGGGGTCGGGCCTGCGGTCCGACCGGAGCGGGAACAGTTTGAGGCGCGGATGGTGGGCCTGGGCACGGCGCTGGTGCTGGCCATCCTCTACTGGCACGTCAGCTTCAGCCGGATTGGCATGGAGCCGATCCTGGTGCCGTGGTGCGCGACCTTGGCTTTTGCCGCCCTGCTGCGGGGCCTGAACCGGGGCAGCTATGGAAAGCCACCCTGCGGCTGGTTTGTCCTGACCGGGCTGGCCGTGGGTGGCAGCCTGTACACCTACAAGGCCGGTTCTTTCGTGCCGATCCTGTCCCTGCTGTTCGTCCTCTATGCTGCCGTCGCAGAGCGCAGATTTTTGCGGCGGCATGGGCCTGGCCTGCTGCTGGCGGGGTTCGTCGCCCTGCTGGTCGCCACTCCTCTGCTCCTTTACTTTGTCACCCACCCGGCCAGCTTCTGGCAGCGCCCGGCGAGTGTGGCCCTGAGCGGCGGTGGGGCGACCTGGGAGAATCTACCCCGCGTGCTGGGCATGTTTTTTGTGCGAGGGGACGCCAACCCGCGCAGCAACCTGCCCGGCCGCCCGGCCCTGGACCCTTTCCTGGCCTTCCTGTTCCTGACGGGAGTGGTACGGGCGCTGCGCAGATGCCGGTATCCACAACTGGCCCTGCCGCTGCTGTGGCTGGGGGTGATGACCCTGCCCACCCTTGTGACCGAGCATGCCCCCCACTTTGGCCGGGCTATCGGTGCCACGCCGGCGGTTGCCCTGCTCTGCGGGTTGGGGATGGAAAAGCTGCTCAAAGCGAGCCTGCGACCCGCATCTCCTGGCGGTCACAGACTGCCGGGGGGCACAAATCTCTATCTACCGATCCTGGCAGCAGGACTGGCCTTTGCCACATTCTCGACGGCACGAGCCTACTTCCATACCTGGGGGCGCAGCCCCGACCTGTTCTACGCCTATGATGTGGGCCTGGTCGAGATTGCCGCTCAGGTGAACAGGATCCCGGCCGACGAACAGGTCTATCTTACCCCCACCTCCCGCGATCATTATACCCTGCAATTTCTGCTCCGCCGGCCCCTGGCCAGCTTTGACGGGCGGGCCGGCCTGGTCTTTCCTCCGCCGGGCCGGGCAGCGACGGTGATCGTGCTCCCCGGCGAGGATGAGGGGACCCTGCCTGCTCTGCAACAGGCGCGTCCCGACGGCACCGTGATCTGGACCGTGGCCGATGGCTATCATCGTCCCTACGCGGTGGCCTATCACCTGCCGGCCAGCGACTCCCCGGCTCCATCGCCCGATCATCCTGCCGGGGCCACCTTTGGCCGTGCGGTCCGGCTGCTGGGCTATGCGTTGGATGTCACATCGGCCAGGCCGGGCGACACCGTAAAGCTAACCCTCTACTGGCAGGTGTTGGCCCCTCTGGACAGGGATTATACCGTGTTCACCCACCTTCTGGGCGATCCCAACCCGGCCACGGGCAGCCCGCTATGGGCCGGGCACGACAGCCAGCCAGACAACGGTCACTACCCTACGGCCGCCTGGCAACCTGGAGAGGTGATCCTGGACGTGCATCCCCTGCTCATCCCTGCCGCTGCCCCGCCGGGCAAATATCGGTTGGAGGCCGGCCTCTACCTTCTGGAGACGATGGTCCGCCTGCCGGCGACCGATGCTGCCGGGCGGCCGCTGCCCGATCATGCGGTCCTGTTGGGGGAATTGGAGATTGGAGATTAGAGATTGGAGGAGCAGCCTATGGTCAGATTTCGGCCCCTGATCCGTGAATGCGGCGCCTTTGCCATTCTCCTGCTCGCCACGCTGGGCTTTTTCTGGCGCATCCTCTTTACCCCTGACGCCTGGAAGCCGGCCGGCGGTGGAGACCTGGTCTCTTTTTTGTTTCCCACCTACCGCTTTGCGGCGGCTAACCTGCGGGCTGGGGAGCTGCCGTTGTGGAACCCTCATCTCTACGGCGGCGCACCCTTTCTGGCCGACATGCAGACCGGGCTGTTCTATCCGCCCAACCTGCTCCTCTTCCTGTTCATTCCCGATTTTGCTTACAAGGCGATGGAATGGCTGGCCGTGTTGCACATTTTCCTGGCCGGGCTGTTCATGTACCTCTGTCTGCGCCACTTCCACCCCGGACGTCCGTTGCGTATGCCGGCGGCCCTGCTGGGGGGGGTGGCCTACATGTTCTCCGACCTGTTCATGGTCCACTTTGGCAATCTGAATCTGATCGCTGTGGCTGCCTGGCTGCCGCTCGTCTTCCTGCTCTTCTGGCGGGCGCTTCAGGCCCAAAGTCTGGGGTGGGCAGTGGGGGCCGGCATCGCCCTGGGGGTCTCGACGCTGGCCGGGCACCTGCAGATCACCCTCTATCTTGGGCTGGTGCTGGGGGTGACGGCGGGGGTGGAAGCCATAGCCGCCGGTCGGGCTGTTCGGCCAACTCGCCTCTCGGAGCGTTCAGGTCTATGGTGGCCGCTGCTGGCTCTGGCGGTGACCGCCGCTGTGGCGGTGGGGCTGTCGGCGCTGGTGCTGCTCCCGGCCCTGGAGTATGCCCATCTCAGCCCGCGTGCCACCCTGTCCTATCGGGATGCGGCCCGATATTCCCTGGTCCCGGCGCTGCTGGGTGAGATGCTGGTGCCGGGCCTTTTCAGCAGCCGCGAACCTTCCCTCTACTGGGGGGTGTGGGACCGGGTGGCAGCCGGTTATCTGGGCATCTTTCCCCTGATCCTGGCCGGGCTGGCGGTGCTCCTGCAACGGGGACGGGCGGTACGCCTGTTTGGCATCCTGGCCGGGGTCTCCTTTCTGCTGGCGCTGGGCAGCGAGTCGGTGGTTCATGGCTGGGCCTACCGGCTGCTGCCCGGCTTTGGGCAACTGCGTGCCCCGGCGCGGTTGATCGTCGTGTTGGACTTTGCCCTGGCCGCCCTGGCCGCCCTGGGGCTGGAGCGGCTCCTCAGCCCTCTGGGTCGGCGGTCGCGAAGGGTGTTCCAGGCTGCCTGGCGGGGGTTGGTGTGGTTGGGCGGGGCGACGGCGGTCATCGGCGGAGCGTGGGCCTATCTGGTCATCTTTTACGCCCAGGACCGCGACCCGACCCTCTTCTGGCGCGTCTCGGCAGCGGGCAGCGGGGTGGTATTTGCCCTGCTGATGGGAGGGGGCAGCCTGGCCTGGCTGGCAGCCCGGCGATCGGGGCGGCTGCGGCGCGGGACGCTGGCCTGGCTGGCCGTCGGGCTGGTCTTTTTCGACCTGGCCTCGCTGGGGGCCTACACCGACCTGGGCGACAGACCGCCCACCGCCGGGTTTGACCATCCCCAGGTGATCCGGTTTCTCCAGGACGATCCCGGCTTTTTCCGCATTGATTCGCACACCGATGTGTGGGGAACCTGGCAGCCGGATACGGCGCTGCTGGCCGGCCTGTACGACGTGAGCGGCGTGGACAATCCTCTGGTTGTGGCCGATGTGGCCCGCTATTGGGAGGGCACCGGCGGGCGTTCCACGCGGCTCTATGATCTGCTGGGGGTGCGCTACCTGTTGGGCAGCAAAGAGGTCGTGCTCGATTGGGCCAAATTTACCCTGGTTTTCGACGGCGACCCAACCGTCAACCTCTACCGCAATGAAACAGCCCTGCCCCGAGCCTTTGTGGTCCACCGGGCCGAGGTGGTCACCAGCCATGAAGAGGCGTGGACGCGCCTCCATCGGCCCGGCTTTGACCCGGCGACGACGGTCATCCTGGAAGGCGGGCGGCCCCTGGAGCTCACTCCAGATGGGCCGGCCACGGTGCAGGTGGTGCGCTACGAATCGGATGCGCTCGAGATCGAGGTCAACAGCCCGGCCGAAGGGTATCTATTCCTGAGCGACCCCTTTTATCCCGGCTGGCGGGCGGCGGTGGACGGGCAGGCAACGGAGGTGCTGCGGGCGAACTATGCCTTCCGCGCTGTGGCCGTGCCGGCCGGCGAGCATCAGGTGACGATGACCTTCCGGCCGGCTTCCTGGCTGGCCGGTTTGGGGATCAGCCTGACCACTGCCCTGGCTCTGCTGGCCCTGATGGGCATCGGGCTGGTGCGCCGCCGGCGAGGCGACCGTTAATCAGACTTTCTGCCCCTGACAGAGGCAATTTCGTCCAGCCTGGCTGCCAGTGTGTCCAGTTGTTCCAGCACCCGCTGGAACTCCTTGCGGCTGGCAACGCCATACCGGTCCAGCGCCTGTGGCAACACCGGCTCGTCGGGCCAGGAAGGCTCCGGGCGACAGGAGCTCAGCCCCACCAGCCTGGCCCGCAGGCGCTCCCCCTCTTCAGCCGCCAGCTCCCCCAGGCCGACGAGGGCCTGGAGCCGCCGCTCGATCTCCTCATCCACCTGCCTGGTCAGGTCCAACGGCCAGGCCAGGGTCCGCCGCAGGAGGGTGAGGGTCTCGCCGCCGGCGCGGATCAGGCCTGCCAGCACCGCCTGAGGCAAAAAGCCGCCCTGTTTTTTCTCCTGCTCCAGGATGATCTGGGTCAGGGTCACCGCCGTCAGGTCTTCGCCGCTGGCGTGATCGACCACCTTGAGCTCGCGCCCCTGGCGGATCAACGCGGCCACGCCCTCCAGAGTGATATACTGTCTGGCCTCGGTATCGTACAGTTTGCGGTTGGGGTAGCGTTTGATGATCGAGGGGCGTGGCACCTTACCCTTGCTTCAACTCCTCCACCTTCCTGGTCAGGGCTGCGATCTTGGCGCTCAGCGCTTCGATGTCGCTCCTGGAGGGCACATTCAAGCGTTTGAGCAGCTCCTCGACCCGCCTGTCGAGCTCCTCCTCTGCCTTTCCCGCCTCTTTTCTGCGTCTTTCCACCATCTCGCGGATCAGCTTCCTGCCGTCCTGTTCGGCGATTTCGCCCCGCTCGACGAGCTTGTTGACAAAGGCTTCCACCTCGTCCTGGGCCAGTGCCACCGCGCCGATGCCGGCCAGCAACACCCGACGCGCCAGGCCCAACAGGGGACTGCGCTCCGCTTCATCGGCTGCTTCTTCTGTCACCTTCTTGACCCGAACAACCATCCTGCCACCTCCTTTTTCCTGAATGGTGACCCCCCTGCGCCACCCCGCATGACGCAGTGCGTCACGCCCACAGGATAGCACATTGCCTGATGGATGTCAAATCGTCAGACCTGGAGGGTGTCGGAGACCTTCCAGCCATACGCATCAAGCTAAGCGACTCAAGTCGCACCGCAGGGGCCTGCGGCCCGGCATCCACCTGCGTGGATGCCGCCGTCCGCGCAGGCGGACGGCCAGGGGCAGAGCAGCGCTCTGCCCCTACCGGTGCGATTTCCAATCGCCCGCGCCTTAACTTGATGCCAATGGGTGTCGGAGACCTTCCAGCTCTTTCTTGACGGTCGGCATGACCCGTGTTATAATGCACTCAGGCGTGCAACCGATGAGCAGTTTGTGCCCGGGCGGCTGGGGATCCACCTCATGGGGCCGACCTGTCCAAAATGGAGCAGGCCCAAACAAGACAGAAAGGAATAGAGGGCGATGTCACTATTTTCTGGAAGCAGCCAGGGCGTTTTTGACGCAATGCTTCAGTTCTTCAGGGAAGATGAGTGGAAGTTTCTACAGGTGGAGGGGAAGCCGATCCTCCAAATGGGGTTCTCGGGCGAAAATGGCCGGTGGATGTGCTACGCCCAGGCACACGGTGACAAACGGTTTATTTTCTACTCCGTCATGGAATCCAAAGTTCCGGCCAACAAGAGGCAGGCCGTGGCCGAATACCTGACCCGGGCAAACTATGGCCTGATTCTCGGCAACTTTGAGATGGACTTTGCCGATGGAGAGGTGCGCTACAAAACCAGCATTGATGTGGAAGGCGGCCAGCTGGCGCCCCAAATGATCAGGAACATGGTCTATACCAACGTTTTGATGATGGATAGATACCTGCCTGGCATTATGAATGTTGTGTATGCTGGCACCTCCCCGTCCGATGCGATCGCCCAGGTAGAGGGGTAACCTGTTTGTGTACCGCTCCCTGCACCGTATCGGGTTTGCCTCTCTGCATGCTCTGCGGTGAGGAAGGTAGCACAGGCTCAGGCCTGTGCTACCGTGCTTTGGTGAGGAACTGACCGTTCATACGGCGTATGAAGCGACCGGGCGACCATCCGCTGCACACCCTGTTGCTGCTCACCGAGAGGCCGGGCCGGTGGGCTGCCTGGCAGATCGCGCCCCTCTCCCCCCTGCTGGCGGCTGCGGCCGGGTGGAGTTGGGCGCACGCGACGCACCGGCCGGTTCTGGGGTGGGCGGTGGCCCTCGGTCTGGTGGCCCTCGCCCTGGCCGACTGGGCTCTGCTGGCCAGCCTGCCGCGCCAGGGCCTGTCGTTTGGCCCTGTCCAGCCGCCGTGGTTGGGGTTGGTCCTGTTCCGTGGGCTGATGGCCCTGCTCGCCGCAGCCGTGGCCGGCCACGGGCCGCTGCCGGCCCTGATCGGCCTGGCCCTGTTTCAGGCCGGCGCCAGCGGGCTGCTGGCCTATGGGGCGCTTGTCGAACCGTTCCGCCTGCAGGTCAGCCGGGTGGAGATCTCGGATGCCCGATTTGCCAACCCCGGCACACCCTTGCGCCTCGTCCAGCTTGCCGACCTGCATGTAGAGCGGCTCACCCGCCGCGAGCACGCCCTGCCGGCCCTGATTGCCGGCCTGTCCCCCGATCTGATCCTCCTCACCGGCGACTATCTCAACACCTCTTACAACGCTGACCCTCACGCCCTGGCCGACCTGCACCGGCTGCTGGCGCAGATCGGCGCTCCCGGTGGGGTCTATGCCGTGTGGGGCACGGCCGAAGTGGACCTGCCGGAACTGCTGCGCCCTCTGTTTGCCGAACTGGGCATCACCCTGCTGGAAGACCGGGCGGCGGAGGTCGTGATGGGCGACCACCATCTGTGGCTGGTGGGCCTGTCCTGCACCCGCGACCTGGCTGCGGCCGGACAGCGGCTCCGCACCCTCCTGGCCGGCGTGCCGTCGGAGGCATTCACCCTGCTGCTGTACCACACCCCCGACCTGATGCCCCAGGCCGCTTCCCTGGGGGTGGACCTCTACCTGGCCGGCCATACCCACGGCGGCCAGTGGCGGCTGCCCGGCTTTGGGGCCATCCTCACCAGTTCACGCTACTGGAAGCGGTATGAGGCAGGCCATTATCAACAGAACCGCACCCATCTGTACGTCAGCCGGGGGCTGGGTATGGAGGGGTTTGGCGCACCCCGGCTCCGCCTCTTCTGCCTGCCCGAGGTGGTGCTGATCGAGGTGCGCGGCACGGAAGGGCCGTAGCGCCCATGTTCGGCCTGTGGACCCCCCTGATCGCCCTGACAGCGGTGCTCCTGCCCCTGCTATGGGTCAAGCGTCAGATCGCCGCCGGCCTGCAAGAGTTGAGCCTGCGCTGGACCGGCGATGCTGACGTGGCGTTGATCCTCTACTTTGTCCTCCTGCTGCCTGGTGTGGTGGTCCACGAGCTGAGCCATTGGCTGATGGCCCTGGCCCTGGGCGTCCGTGTGCGCCGGTTATCGTTGGGGCCGGTGCGCCGGGGGCAGGGCAGGCAGGTGTCGCTGGGGTCGGTGCGGGTGAGTGGGGCCGACCCGCTGCGGGCCAGTCTCATCGGCCTGGCCCCCCTGTTGGGCGGGTCGGCGGTGATTTCGGCAATCGGGTATTGGGTCCTGGGGATCGGGACACTGGGGCCGATCCTGGCCGGGCAGGGGGTGGAAGGGCTGTGGGCCGGGCTGGGGCAGATCGGACAGGTGGCCGACTTTTGGCTGTGGCTCTATCTGATCTTTGCCATCTCCAACGCCATGCTGCCCAGCGAATCGGATGTTGCCGCCATTCGCCCGGTGCTGATCTTCCTCGCCCTGGCGGCCCTGCTGCTGCTGTTGCTCAGAGGAGTGCCGGTGGTTCCGGCCGGCGTGGTGCAGGCAGCCGGCGAGGGGGTCGCTTACCTGGCCTCCGCCTTTGGACTGACTCTGGCAGTGGATGTCCCCTTCGGGCTGGCCATCGGCCTGATGACCTGGCTGACGCGGCGGCTGCAACAGGACCGCCGCCGCTGAGGATCATGGCCGGCGGCCGATGGAAATCGGGGGATCGAGGAGGAGGCGGTCGCCCAGGCGGAGGTTGGTCACCGGGTCGTAGAGGCCGATGGCCAGGCGGTACTGACCGTCCGGCAGGTCGGGACGCAGGGCCAGGCGGTGGGTGTCGGTCAGATACTCGCCCGGCAGCCAGCCCAGGGTGGGGAACCGGCCCTCACCGGGCGGTCCGTCATGTTGGGCCACAATCTCCCCGCCGGCGTCGAGCAGGTGGACAAAGGTGTAATAGTTGCGGTCGGGTGTCGCCAGGGCGTGCCAGTGAAGGGTCAGGGAGAGGGGGTATTGGGGATCGGCCAGGGGGGATTGCCGGTCGTAGCCGATCAATTCCACCCTGTCGCCGAACCGGGCCACCTGAATCTGTTGCGGCGTCGTCGGCTCAAAGCGATGGTCGCGGCCATGCACCTCAACCTCCCCCACTTCCACCAGCTCCCGCCCCTGCTTCCATTCGACCGGCCGGCCATCGGCGGCACGGACCAGGCTCAATGCCAGGCGGTAATGCCCCGGCGGGACCGTTGCCGGGATGGGCAGGGCGTGGGGATCGCGCACCAGCTCGCCGGCCTTCCACCACGCCGTGGGATAGGTGCCCTCCACCGGCTTTTCGGTCCGTTCGGCCAGGACCTGATCGCCGGCCACAAGTTGCAGCCGGGGCAGGAAATCTTCGCCGGGATCGGCCAGCGCCTGCCAGAAGAGGTCCACCTGCACCGCCTGGCCAGGATACAGGTCGGACGGGTCGCTGTGATAGCCAGACAGCCGCAGCCTGTCGCCGAACTGGACCGGGCGTTGTTGCGGGAGGGGCAGCGCCTCCACGGGCGGGGGGGTCCGGGGCCGGACGATGCGCACATGGCCCAGCGTCACCTCGCCGCCTCCCCCGCCGGCGAACGCCACCGGCAACACGGCCACATCCCGGCTGCGGTAGACGCGCAGGGTGAGGCGGTATTCCCCCGGCGGCGTCCCGGCGGGCACCTGCAGGCCGTAGCGGTCCAGGCGTGGTTCGCCGACCGGCCAGGTGGTGAACGGGGCCTGGCCGCTGCCGGGCGGGGTGTCGCGCTGTGCCCAGACATAGCCGGTCGGGCCGACCAGCCGCAGGCCGAGGGTATAGTCGTCGGCAGGCTGAGCGGAGAGTTGCCAGGTCAGGTCGGCCACCACCACCCCCCAGCCGGCCTCCACAGGACCGGGAGATAGAGCGGCGCCCTTCAGCGTCAGCCAGTCGCCAAAGAGGGCGGTCACCGGCTGGCTCACCGGCCGGCCTGTGGCAAAGAAGGAGAGCCGCGTATTCCTGCCGTGCCACTCGCTCAACGTCGGATAGGCGTGCTCAACCAGGTAAGCCTCAATCGGCTCCTCCAACACGCGGCCCATGGCCTGATGGGCCGGGAACCACAACCGTCCATGCTCCGCCAGCAGCGCCTCCAGATCGGCGGCCAGCCGCGCCGGGTCCTCGGCCCAGAGCTGGCGCTCGCGGGGCAACACCTGGCGGGGCGTCAGGAACAGGGCAGGCCGGATGTCGGCCGGGAGGTACGACTCAAAGTAGCCAACCTGCCAGGGATGGACGCAGACGATGGCGTCGGTGGGCAGGCCCAGAGCGCGGATGCGGGCGGCAACCGGGCGGTAGTCATCGTCGGGATAGCGCGGCACGGTGTAGAAGAAGAGCAGGGACAGGAGGGCCAGCCCCCCCCACCCGACGAGAGACAGGAGGGCCAGGGAGCGGCGGGTGCGCCACAGGGCCGACAACGCCCCGGTCAGGAGGAGCAGGAAGACAGGCAGGGCCAGAAGCAGCAGCCGTTCACTGCGGGGCGGGTTGAAGGGAAAGGCCAGGTTGACCAGATAGCCGCCGAGCAAGAGGAAAGAAACAAGGAACAGGGAGCAAGAGGCAGGAAACTTTGTTCGCCGGGCGGTGAATTGCCCGCCACGAACTCTGCGGTAACCAGAGAGTCGGGAGCATAAAAGGGCCAGAACAAGGAAGAGGAGAGGCAGCAGCCCCAACCACCACCACCCGGCCAGAGGGCCTTCGGCGTGGCCCCAGGTCAAGGCGGCCAGGTGGCGGCCCAGATAGGGGAACAAACCCAGGGGCAGGTCCTGTTCCACACTGACCTTGAAGCGCACATAGGTCAGAAGCCTGTCGCCGGCATACCACAGCCAGGGCAGGTAGAGAAGCAGCACAACAGCCTGAGCGCCCAGCCAGGGGAGAAGCGCCCTCCTCCCCATCCTCCCCTGACGAATTGCATCCTTCCTTCCCGGTCTTTCCGACAGACTGGCAGGTGGCCGCTGACCGGCAGGGAAGAAGCCATGAAAAAGCACGATCAGGTTGAGCGCCAGCAGCAGAAGGGCGGCATAATACTGCGTATACAGCGCCGCCGTCGCCGCCAGGACATACCCCACCAGGGGCCAATCTCTGCCCTCCCCTATCCATGTCAGAGCACAAGAGAACGCCGCCACCCCCCACAGCGTCACCAGGCCGTACATTCGCACTTCCTGGGAGTAGTAGATGTGAAAGGGTGACACGGCCAGCAGGAAAGCCGCCAGCCCCCCCCCCTTTTCGCCCAACAGCCGCCGCCCGGTCAGGTACAGGAGCGGAATGGTGGCCGTGCCGACGAGCACCGACAACAGCCGCACCGCCACGTCGCCCGAACCAAACAGGCCGATCCACAGATGGAGCAGCAGGTAGTAGAAAGGAGGGTGAATGTCCACCGCGGTCAGCCGCAGCATGGTGGGCAGGTCAGCCGTGGCAAAATAGAGGCTCCAGCCCTCGTCCCACCACAGCGGCTGGAAAGTGAGGCGGAGCAGACGGAGGGCCAGAGCGACCAGGACCAGCCCTCCCAGGACAGACCAGCGCTTCTTCAGGGCAACCACGCCAGCAGGTCCTCGATCTGTTCCAACACGCAACAATCGGCTTCAGGAAAAAGGTGCCGTGGGTCGAGCAGGACCGGGATCAGACCGGCATTGCGGGCACCGACCACATCAGCCCAGTAGTTGTCACCGACATAGGCCGTCTGTCCGGCATTCGCCCCCAACCGTTCCAACGCCGCGTAAAAGATGCCGGGGTCCGGCTTGCGGACCCCCACCTCGCCGGAGGTCAGCACCAGGTCGAAATAGGGTTCCAGCCCCATCTGCCCCAGAAGCTGGTGGAACCGTTCCACCCCGTCGCGATTGGTGATCAGCCCCAGGCGGTAGCCTCGGAGGCGCAGTTCGGCCAGTGTATGGCAGCCGGCAGGGGGGCACTGATAGACCATCTCAATCGCGGCAAAACGGGCCATCAGCTCCTCAGTCAGACGATCCAGGTCCCCCTGAATGCCCAACGCTGCCAGCAGATGCCGATTCAAGCGCCTCCAGAACTCATCGGAGGAGAGGCCTCTGATCTGCTCAAGGAGGGTCGGGGCCACAAAGTACTCGTGGCGGGCGCGGCGACCCCGGCGCTCGGCTTCGGCCCCAAGTGGCTGGCCGATGTCGGCGCAAAAGGCACGGATTACCTCAAAGCTATCCGGTTGATGAAAGACCAGCGTACCGTCAAAATCAAACAGCACGGTTTGAACGATGGGGTTCATGGCTCCGCAAGCGCACCTGTTCACTCCGTAGCACAGGCTTGAGCCTGTACCACCTGCGCAGTATAGCACCGGCCTTGAGTGGTGTCAAAAGCAGCCCGGCCACAGGCAGCCGTGGATTTGACAGGCGGCGCCATCCTGAGTAAAATGTGACTCCGGTCATATTTGTCCAGGGTCATGATGTGGGTGGAGGCGAGGATGAAGGCGGCGCTGTCCCGCCGGGAACGGAAAAAAATGGAAACGCGCCAGGCCCTGATCGAGGCGGCAGCCGATCTGTTCCACGAGAAAGGGTACGAGGCGACGACGGTGGAAGAGATCACCGAGCGGGCCGATGTCGCCAAGGGGACTTTTTTCAACTATTTCCCGTCGAAAGAGGCGCTGCTGAGCGAACTGGCCGTGTGGGGGGCCGAGCAGTTGCGAGCGGCCCTGGATGTGGAGCGAGGAGCACCGGCCAGCCCGGTGGCCCGCCTCAAACTGCTGCTACGCCTGATGTACGAGCATGCGGCCCGGAACCTTGAGCTGTCGCGCCGGGCCTTTGCTGCCCGACTGTGCCAGCCTTCGCCTCCCCCCTCCCCCCAGGCCAGACGCCAGTTCCTCAGCCTGTTCAGCGACCTGGTGAACGAGGCCAAGGCCTGCGGGGAGATCCGGACCGACGTGGACACCGGGCTGGTCAGCGATCTGCTGCCTCTGTTCTTCTTCCATCAGATGCGGATCTGCGGCCAGAGCGAGCAGGCTCCACCCTCGCCAGAACGCCTGGAACAGCTTGTTGACCTGTTGCTGGACGGCCTGGCCGGGCCGAACTGGCATAGAAACCGATAGAATCGCCTTCCCTGTGGAGGAGGACAATTTGCAAGCACAAACGATCCCTTCCGTAAGCCGTCCCCCGCGCCTGGCGGGGATCGGCCGCGCCATCCGCTACCTGGGGCATTACAAAGGGCTGGCGGCTCTGGCCTACAGCTTTCTGTTCGTGGCCACGGCGGCGCAGTTGATGGTGCCGCAGATGGTCCAGCGCATCATTGACGCCGTGACCAACGGCTTTATCGCCAGGCAGATCGCCCAGGCGCCGCTCGCCTTCCAGGCCTTGGCCCTGCAACGGCTGGGCTGGACCGCCGCGCAACTGGCCCACTATCAAAACGACGCCGAATCGCTCCTGATCTCGACCGGGTTGCTGATCGTGGCCCTGGCCGCCGGCCGCGCCCTGTTTGCCTTTGCCCAGACCTACAACGCCGAGCGGGTGTCGCAGAGCGTGGCCTTTGATCTCCGCAACGAACTGTTTGCCAAAATCCAGCGCCTGTCGTTCAGCTACCACGACCGCAACCAGACCGGCCAGCTCATGATCCGGGCCACCGATGATGTGGAAAAGGTGCGGATGTTTATCGCTCAGGGGCTGTTGATGACGGTCCAGGCGCTGGTAGTCCTGATCGCAGCCTTGATTATCCTGTTCATGACCAACGCCCAATTGATGCTCACCCTCCTGCCGGTGCTGCCCCTGGCCATGGCCCTGTTCCTGATCTTTGGGCGGCTGACCCAGCCGATGTTCATCAAGGTCCAGCAAAAGCTGTCGCGGCTCAATACCCTCTTGCAGGAGAACCTGGCCGGCATCAAGGTGGTCAAGGCGTTTGTGCGCGAGCCGCAGGAACAGGCCCGCTTCGAGGCCTCGGCGGAGGAGCTGATGCAGCAGCAGATTCAGGTCACCCGCCTCTTTTCCTTCCTGTTCCCGGTCGTCTTTTTGCTGATGAATGTCGGACAGGTGCTGATCCTCTATTTCGGTGGCAAACAGATCATCTATGGCAGCATGACCCTGGGCCAGTGGCAAAAGTTCAGCCTGTACCTGATGTTCGTGTTCTTCCCGTTGGGCATGCTGGGCATGATCATCAACCAGATGGCCCAGGCTGGAGCCTCGGCGCAGCGCATCTTTGAGATCCTGGATGCCCAGAGCGAGGTGCAGGACAAACCGGATGCGGTGGAGCTGCCGCCGGTGACGGGCCACGTGGTCTTGGAGAATGTCACCTTCCGCTATTTTGGCAGCGGTGAGCCGGTGCTCAAGGGGGTGAGTTTTGAGGCGCTGCCCGGCCAGACCATTGCCCTGCTGGGGGCGACCGGCAGTGGCAAGAGCACCATCATCAACCTCATCCCACGCTTTTACGATGTCACCTCCGGCGCGGTCAGGATTGACGGCTATGACGTGCGCGACGTCTCTCTGGATTCGCTGCGGGCGCAGATCGGCATCGTGCTCCAGGACACGACCCTGTTCGGCGGCACAATCCGGGATAACATCGCCTTTGGCCGGCCCGAGGCGAGCCTGGACGAGGTGATCGCGGCGGCCCAGGCGGCGGCCGCCCATGACTTTATCATGAGCTTCCCCGACGGTTACGATACGGTCGTGGGGGAGCGGGGCACCACCCTCAGCGGGGGGCAGAAGCAGCGGATCGCCATCGCCCGGGCGCTCCTGATGGACCCGCGCATCCTGATCCTGGACGATTCGACCAGCAGTGTGGACCTGGCCACCGAGGTGCAAATCCAGCAGGCACTGGCCCGGCTGATGAAGGGGCGGACCAGCTTTGTCATCGCCCAACGCATCAGCACGGTGCGCAACGCCGATCTGATCCTGGTCCTGGACAAGGGCCGGATCGTCGCCCAGGGCACTCACCCCGAACTGATGGAAAACAGCCCCATCTATGCCGAAATCTATTCGTCGCAGTTGATCGAGGACGCGGTGCTGGCCTGAGCACTGCCCAAACAGAGGAGAGACCATCATGCACGGTTTTGGCGGCGGACCTCGCCACATCCTGGCTCAAGAGAGCAGAAAACCGACGCGGGTAGGCGCCACCTTGGGCCGCCTGGCCCGCTATTTTGGACCCTACTGGCCGCTATTGCTCGGCGTCCTGGTGCTGATCCTGGGCAGCACCTATGTCCAGGTGGTGCAGCCCAAACTGACCGGCCAGGCAGTGGACTGTTACCTGACGCCGGCCCTGGCCAGCCGCATGGCCGGGAGCCGCCAGGGGCTGCCCGGCGGAGCCCTGACCGGACAGACGATGATGGGCACGGTGCGCAGTTCCTCTCAGGCCAACTGCTGGCTCGGCACGCCCGGTCCCGGTGCCGCCGCCGGCGAGTATGTCCGGGGCCTGGGGCGGCTCATCCTGCTCATCGTCGGCCTGTTCACGGCCGGCTCCCTGATGAGCGGCCTCCAGTTCTACCTGATGGCCTGGGTGGGCCAGCATGTGCTCAAGAACCTGCGGGTGGAGCTTTTTCGCCACCTGCACCGCCTGTCGCTGAGCTACTACGCCGAGAATGAAGCCGGCAACATCATGAGCCGGATCACCAACGACATGGACACCCTGCAACAGGCGATCAGCTTTGTCCTGGTCCAGGTCAGCAGCGGCCTCCTGCTCCTGGTCTGGGTGACCATCACCATGCTGACCACGAGCTGGACATACGCCCTGATCTGCATGACGGCTGTGCCGTTCATGGTCCTGGTCACCTGGTGGTTTTCGACTCAGGCGCGGCGGGCTTTTCGCCGCACCCGCCTGGCTATCGGTCAGGTCAACGCCGACCTGCAGGAGAGCATCGCCGGCGTGCGCGAAGTGCAGGCCTTTGGCCGCGAGGAGGCCAACATCGAGAGCTTCCGCCAGGTCAACGCCGCCAACCGCGACGCCAATATCCGGGCCGCGTCGTTCACCGCGGCCATGGGCCCCAGCCTGGAGGCGCTCGGCTATGTGGCCATGGCCGTCACCACCATCGTCGGCGGTATCTTTTTGCTGCGTGGGCAATCGTTGGCCGGGACCGCCATCTCCCTGGGCCTGGTCATCACCTTCATGCAGTATGTCCAGCGTTTCAACCAGCCGATCCAGCAGATCTCGGTGATGTGGACCAACCTGCAAAGCGCCGTGGCCGGGGCCGAGCGCATCTTTGGCCTGCTGGATACCGTGCCCGATGTGCAGGATCGGCCCGACGCCGTGCCCCTGCCGCCCATCACCGGCCTGGTTGAGTTCGACCATGTCGAAGCGGCCTACCTGCCCGGCATCCCGGTGCTCCACGACGTGAACTTCCGGGCGGAGCCGGGGCAGATGGTGGCCATTGTCGGGCCGACCGGGGCCGGCAAAACGACGATTATCAACCTGATCCCCCGCTTTTACGACGTGGTCGGGGGAGCGGTGCGCATTGACGGCTATGATGTGCGCGATGTAACCGCCGCCAGCCTGCGCGCCCAGATCGGCATTGTGCTGCAAGACACCTTTCTGTTCAGCGATACGGTGCTGAACAATATCCGTTTCGGCCGGCCCGAAGCCAGCGACGAGGAGGTCAAGGCCGCCGCCCGCCTGGCCCACGCCGACGACTTTATCCAGCGCCTGCCCGACGGCTACAACACCCTCCTGGGCGAACGGGGCACCGGCCTGAGCCTGGGCCAGCGGCAACTGATCGCCATCGCCCGGGCCGCCCTTTCCAACCCGCGCATCCTGATCCTGGACGAGGCGACCTCCAGTGTGGATACCCGCACCGAGCGTCAGATCCAGCAGGCGTTGGAAGAGTTGTTAAAGGGGCGCACCAGCTTTGTCATCGCCCACCGGCTGAGCACCGTCCGCAATGCCGACCAACTGCTGGTCCTCCAGGAAGGGAGGATCGTGGAGCGGGCGACCAGCACGCCCGGGCGTTCGGCCCACGAGCAGTTGCTGGAGCGGGGTGGCGAATACTACCGGCTCTATACCAGCCAGTTCCGGCAGGAGCCGGCCGTCTCCCTCCCCGCCCCGGCGACGCCAGGCGGGGACGGACGGCGCCCCGAGGTCGTGGCCGTGGCCGCCTGAGCGGTCATCCTGGAGCACCGGATGGGCGGAAATGACAGGCAGCGACCTGGACAGGGCCCTGCGCCGTGACCTGGAACTCTTGACAAAAATCGCTCCCTTAGATATCATGGTGTAACAGCCGTGGTCTCCCCCGGTTCGATTTGCGCCAACCAGGGATGCCAGGCTACAAAGCCCGCCTCACACGTCAGGCGGGCAAGTGAATAGCCGCAACGAGCGCTATCTGGAATGAGTGTGCAAACGAAAGAGCAGATCTTCTCTCACTGACTTTTCATAACTGCCCAGGTGCCTGGCAAAAACCATCAAAGACACCAAGAGTTTTCGTTTCCTTCGTGTTCTTTGTGTCTTTGTGGTAAGCTTTTCAGACTGGCTCTTAGACGACCAGCCTGAATAGCTCGACAATGTTCGATTCGACCTCACCCCTACCCCCTGGCCCCCTTCCCCTTCCGAATTCGGAATTCGGAATTCGGAATTCGGAATTCGGAGGGGGGTGGGGGGATGGGGTGAGGTCCACCTTGACCGCCATGTACGTTCATTGAACATTGTCGTCGAGATAGCTACGGGGAGAATTCATGGCCGCTCAGGCTCTCTATCTCAAATACCGCCCGCAGACCTTCGAGGAGGTCGTCGGCCAGGAGCCGATCACCCGCACGCTGCGCAATGCGCTGCGCCAGGGCCGGATCCGCCACGCCTACCTGTTCACCGGGCCGAGGGGCACCGGCAAGACGACCACCGCCCGGCTGCTGGCCAAAGCGGTCAACTGCCAGGCTCCGCAGGCCGAACGGCCCTGCAATGCCTGCCCCCTGTGCCGGGCGGTCAACGAGGGCCGGCTGCTGGACCTGATCGAGATTGACGCTGCCAGCAACCGGGGGATTGACGAGATCCGCGACATCCGTGAAAAGGTCGGCTTCCGGCCCGGCGAAGGGCGCTTCAAGGTATACGTCCTGGACGAAGCGCACATGCTCACCGAACCGGCCTTCAACGCCCTGCTCAAGACCCTGGAGGAGCCGCCGCCGCACGTCATCTTTACCCTGGTGACCACCGATCCGCACAAGATCCCGGCGACCATCACCTCCCGCTGCCAGCGGTTCGATTTCAAGCGCATCCCGCTGCGGGCCATCGTGGACCGGCTGGCCGCCATCGCCGCCCAGGAAGGGTTGACCGTGGAGCCGGCGGCGCTGGAGCTGATCGCCCGTCAGGGGGGCGGGGCCCTGCGCGATGCCATCAGCCTGCTGGACCAACTGGCCAGTTACGGCCACGAGATCAGCCTGGAGCAGGTGCAGATGGTATCGGGAGCCACTGCCGGGGAGGTAGCCGACCGGATGGCCACCTGCCTGGCCGAGGGGGATGTGGCCGGCGGCCTGGAGCTGATCAACCGGGCCCTCGAGGATGGGGCCGATCCCCGCCAGCTTGGCCGGGAAGTGGTCGAATATCTGCGCGGGTTGCTCCTGGTCAAAGAGGGGGCCGGCACGCGCCTGCTCAACACCACCGCCGAGCAGGCTGCCCGGATGGAAGCCCTGGCCGGGCGGATGCCGGGGGCGCGGCTGCTGCGGGCCCTCCGCCTGTTCAACGAGGCAGCCAACGACCTGAAGAGCGGCCTGCAAACCATCCCCCAGTTGCCCCTGGAGATGGCCCTGGTGGAAAGCCTGCTGGAGCAGGCGGCGCCGATGGCTGCGCCCTCCCCGTCGGTGCGCCAGGAGGAGGCCCGGCCCGCCCCCCTGCCCACCGGTCCGGGCGGAACGCCGCTCCGCCCCGCCGCGCCTGAAGCGGCAGCTCAACAGCCGATCGGACAGCAGGCCCCCACCCCCCGTCCTGCGCCGCCGGCCGGTGACCTGGCCCCGACCGGCCTGGAGCAGATACGCGCCCGCTGGGATGAGATCATCAACGAGGTGTATGCGCACAACAGGATGACGGCCGCCGTGCTCCGTTCCAACTGTCAGGTGGTGGACCTGGTCGGTGAGGAACTGGTGCTCTCGTTTATCAGCGATCCGATCCGCCAGAAACTGAAAGACCAGAACCGCCGCCTGGAGGTCGAGGAAGCGCTCCACCGCATCCTCAATTGCCGCTATCGCCTCAAACTGGTGCTGGCTTCCGAGTACACGCCCCGCCAGCCGGCGCCCCCGGCTCGTTCCGAACCGGCCCCCTCCGGGCCGCCGCTCGATGACCAGGCGCTGGACCAGATCTCCCGCTGGGCGGCAGAGCGGGGGGGCCGGGCCAGGATTGTGGAACCGTAAGGAGGAAGATTCATGGCCAAAGGCAAAGGACGGCGCATCCAGGCCAGCCGACCGGGCGGGCGGCCGGACATCCGGCAGCAGATCATGCGCTTGCAGGAACAGATGCTCCAGACCCAGGAGTCCCTGGGCGAAGAGACGGTCACCGCCACTGCCGGGGGCGGCGTCGTCAAAGTGGTGGTGACCGGCCAGCAGCGGGTGCAGGCGATCACCATTGACCCCGAGGTGGTGAACCCTGACGATGTGGAGATGCTCCAGGACCTGATTGTGGCCGCCGTCAACGAGGCCCTGGACCGTTCGCGGACTGTGGCTGCCGAACGGCTGGCCGCTCTCACCGGCGGGTTGGGCGGGCTGGGCGGCCTGGAGGGCCTGAGCGGGTTGCTGGGCTGAACGCCATTGGCATCAAGTGAAGGCCGGGGCGATTTCCAATCGCCCCGCCAGGGGCAGAGCGGCGCTCTGCCCCTGGCCGTCCGCCGGTGCGGACGGAGGCATCCACGCCGGTGGATGCCTGGCCGCAGGCCCCTGAGGTGCGACATGAGTCGCTTACCCTGATGCTTATGGGGCTGAACTCCCAGAGGCGCAGAGTGTCTTCTCTGCCTGCCCGGCGGTGAGTAGCTCGACAATGTTAGATTTGACCTCACCCCTACCCCCTGGCCCCCTTCCCCTCTCCGCGGCGGAGAGGGGAAGGGGGTTGGGGGATGGGGTGAGGTCCGCCTTGACCGCCATTTACGTTAATTTAACATTGCCGAGGTAGAAAAGAGTTGCCGATGCCTGCTGTCACTCCTGAGCCGGTCACGCGGCTGATCGAGGCCTTTGCCCAACTGCCCGGCATTGGCCCCAAGACCGCCTCACGGCTGACCTTTTACCTGCTCCGCCGGCCGGCGGAGCAGGCCGAGGCGCTGGCCGCTGCCCTGCACGACCTGAAGCAAAAGATCCGGTTCTGTGCCGTCTGCTTCAACATCACCGAGGTCAGCCCCTGCGCCATCTGCCGCGATGAGGGACGCGACCGCTCCATCATCTGCGTCGTCGAGGAACCGCTGGATGTGCTGGCCATCGAGCGGACGGGGGAGTACCGGGGGCTGTACCATGTCCTGCACGGCGCCCTCTCGCCGGTCGAAGGGATCGGCCCCGACGAATTGCGCATCCAGGAACTGCTGGCCCGTTTGAAGGACCGTGCGGTGCGCGAGGTGTTGCTGGCCACCAATCCCAACCTGGAAGGGGAGGCCACGGCCATGTACCTGGCCCGTCTCATCCAGCCGTCGGGCGTGCGGGTTACCCGGCTGGCGCGGGGGCTGCCGGTGGGCGGCGACCTGGAATATGCCGACGCGGTGACCCTCAGCCGGGCGTTGGAGGGGCGACGGGAGATGTAGGCGAAGGCAGCGCCTTCGCCCGGCCGGTTGATAGTTCTTGAATCAATCCTGATAGTTTTTGACAGGCTGGTTGTGCTATAATAAGCCCAACCTTTGGGGGGATCAAGGGGCTCTGCGGAGCCCCTTTGTGTTGAGTACCATGCTTTTGAAACCGGTCCGAGAGGTAGGAATTGCCGGCTACGGGGCCTATGTGCCCCGCTATCGCCTGCCCGGCAGCGAGGTGGACCGCATCTGGAACGAGGGGCAGGCAGGTTCGCCGGTCAAGGAAAAATCGGTGCCTGGGGTGGATGAGGATACGGCCACCATGTCCATCGAGGCAGCACGCAATGCCCTGGCCCGGGCCGGGGTAGACCCGGCTGCCATTCGGGCGGTGTGGGTGGGCAGCGAATCGCCCCCCTATGCCGTCAAACCCACTGCGACCATCGTCGCCCAGGCGATTGGCGCTGTGCCGGCCACCCAGGCCGCCGACTGGGAATTTGCCTGCAAGGCCGGCACCGAGGCGTTCCAGGCGGCCATCGCCCTGGTCGGTTCGGGCATGGCCGATTACGCCCTGGCCATCGGCGCCGATACCGCCCAGGGGCGTCCCGGTGACGCGCTGGAGTTTACCGCCGGGGCCGGGGCCGCCGCCTATCTTCTTGGCCCGGCAGAAGACAGCCTGGCCATCATCGAGGGTTCTTTTTCTTACGTGACCGATACCCCGGACTTTTTCCGGCGGCCCTATCAGCATTACCCACAACACGGCCACCGTTTCACCGGCGATCCGGCCTACTTTCACCATATCCTGTCGGCAGCACGGCAATTGATGGCCTCGTTGGGCACCACCCCGGCCGATTATGCGGCCGCCGTCTTTCACCAGCCCAACCCCAAGTTCCCGGAACAGGCGGCCCGGACGCTGGGCTTCAAGCCGGAGCAGACCCGCACCGGCCTGCTCTGCCCGCTGGTGGGCAATGTCTATGCTGCCTCCTCGCTGCTGGGCCTGACGGCCATCCTGGACGAAGCCCGGCCTGGTGACCGGGTGCTGCTGGTTTCCTACGGTTCTGGAGCGGGCAGCGATGCCCTCTCGTTCCGCGTGACCGACCGGATTGAGGAACGTCGCCACCGTGCCCCGCGCACCCAGGCCTATCTCCAGCGCCGCAAAGAGATTGACTATGGCACCTATGTGCGTTATCGGAAAAAGCTGCACATGCATTGAGGATGGGGCATGAGGGAGGTGAGCATCATCGGCATCGGCCAGACGCCGGTCGCAGAGCATTGGGATCGGTCGCTGCGCCACCTGGCGGGGGACGCGGTGCTGGCGGCGATGAAAGATGCCGGTATCGAGACGGCCGATGCTCTGTACGTGGGCAATATGCTTTCCGGCCTGCTCACCGGGCAGGAACATCTGGGGGCGCTGATCGCCGATTTTGTTGGGCTGCGGGGCATCGAAGCGGTCAAGGTGGAGGCAGCGTGTGGCTCCGGGGCGGCGGCGCTGCGGTTGGGCTATATGGCCGTGGCCGGGGGGTTGCACGACCTGGTCATCGTCTGCGGCGTGGAAAAGATGACCGACACGGTCAATTCCGAGACGACCAGTGGCCTGGTGATGGCCGCCGATGCCGATTACGAGTCGGTCCACGGCCTGACTTTTGTGGCCATCAACGCCCTGCTGATGCGCCGGTATATGTATGAGTATGGCGTCCGGCACGAGGACTTTGCCTATTTCACGGTGAATGCCCATCGCAATGCAGCGGGCAATCCCCAGGCCATGTATCGCCATCCGGTCACGGTCGAGCAGTTTATGCGGGCGCGGATGATCGCCGATCCCATCAACCTGCTCGACTCCTCCGGCATCGGGGATGGGGCCGCCGCCGTGGTGCTCTGCCCCAGCAGCATGGCTCGCGAGTATGGTCACGGTCGGCGGGTGCGCATCCGGGCCTCCAGTATGGCGACCGATGCGGTGGCGGTCCACGACCGGCGCGATCCGCTGTGGCTGTCGGCAGTGGAAGCCTCGGCGTTCAAGGCGTATCAGCAGGCGGGCATCGGTCCGCGTGAGATTGACCTGTTCGAGGTGCACGATGCCTTTACGATCATGGCTGCCTTGAGCCTGGAGGCCTCCGGCTTTGCCGAACGGGGCAAGGGGGTCTGGCTGGCCAGGAGCGGCGAGATCAGCCGCGAAGGGCGCATCCCCATCTGCACCATGGGGGGCCTGAAAGCGCGAGGGCATCCGGTCGGCGCGACCGGCCTCTACCAGGTGGTGGAGGTGGTTCAGCAGTTGCGGGGGGAGGCCGGCCCCAACCAGATCGCCCACGCCCGGCTGGGCATGGCGCAGAACATCGGCGGCAGCGGAGCCACGGCCATCACCCACATCCTGGAAGCGCAGGATTGATCTGCTCCTGGGGAAGAGAAGCCAGGGGGAAAATAGGACTTTTAGGGGATTGCCACAGCAAACGGCAAGAGGTATAATAAGCTTATCCAGGAGGAAACAAGATGAACATTCCACGCCATTGGCGGTTGCAAAATCAGCGATATACGTTGGTCGGCGAGGTTTGTAACAGGTGTGGGGCCAGGCTGTTCCCGCCACGGGATGTCTGCCCGGAATGCAGCCGGCCGGCTTACGAGCCCTACACCTTCAGCGGCAAAGGCACGGTCTATTCCTATTCGACGGTCTATCAGGCCCCGACCGGCTATGAGGAGTTTGTGCCCTATACCGTCGCCCTGATCAAACTGGACGAAGGACCGCTGGTGACCGCGCAGCTCACCGACATAGACCGGGGCGAGGTTGAGATCGGGATGCCGGTGGAGATGGTCACGCGCAAGCTGCGGGAGGAGGGGGAAGAGGGGCTGATCGTCTACGGCTACAAGTTTCGGAAAAGCGTCTGAGTTCTTCTCCTCCCCGACCGGGAGAAAAAGGGGGTTGGGGCGGGCGGCGAAGCCACCTGCCCCAACCCCTGTTGTTTAGTATTCCGGCATCGGCGGCGTCTGCGGCTTTTCCTTCTCCGGAATGTCGGTGATGAGCGCCTCGGTGGTCAGGATCATGGCCCCGATGCTGGCCGCGTTCTCCACGGCGCTGCGGGTGACCTTCACCGGGTCAATGATGCCCTGCTTGACCATGTTCACGTAGGCATCGCGCAGCACGTCGTAGCCGATATTCGGGTCGTTCTGCTCCTTCTGCTGGCGGCGGACATTTTCGACGACGACCGCGCCATCCTTGCCGGCGTTCGCCGCCAACTGGCGCATCGGCTCCTCCAACGCCCGGCGGACAATGGCCACCCCGGTATTTTCGTCGTCAAATTCCATCTTGATCTCGGCCAGGGCCGGGATGGCGTTAATGAGGGCCACCCCTCCGCCGGGCACCATCCCTTCCTCGACGCCGGCGCGGGCCGCGCTCAGGGCGTCCTCGACCCGGTGTTTCTTCTCCTTCAACTCCACCTCGGTGCCGGCCCCGACGCGGATGATGGCCACCCCCCCGGCCAGCTTGGCCAGCCGCTCCTGCAGCTTTTCCTTGTCATAATCGGAGGTCGAGACTTCGATCTCGGCCTTGATCTGGTTGATGCGGCCTTTGATGCGGGCTTCGTCGCCATGGCCCCCGACGATCGTCGTGTCCTCTTTGGTCGAGACCACCTTGTCGGCCCGCCCCAGGTCGGCGATCTGCGCCGTTTCCAGCTTGCGGCCCATCTCCTCGGTGATCACCTGGCCGCCGGTCAGCACCGCAATGTCCTCCAGCATCGCCTTGCGCCGGTCGCCAAAGCCGGGGGCCTTGACCGCCAGGCAGTTGAACACGCCGCGCAGCTTGTTCAGCACCAGCGTGGCCAGCGCCTCGCCGTCCACATCCTCGGCGATGATCACCAGGTTCTTGCGGCCGGTCTGCACCAGCTTTTCCAGGATGGGGATGATGTCCTGGGCCGAGGAGATCTTTTTGTCGTGGATCAGGATCAGCGGTTCGCTGACCACCGCCTCCATCCGCTCCGGGTCGGTGACGAAATAGGGGGAGATGTAACCCCGGTCGAACTGCATCCCCTCCACATACTCGGTCTCGAAGGCCAGGCCCTTGCTCTCCTCGACGGTGATGACGCCGTCCTTGCCCACCTTGTCCATGACCTCGGCGATCAGGTCGCCGATCTCCTGGTCGTTGGCCGAAATGGCCGCCACGTTGGCGATCTCTTCCTTGGTGTCAATCGGCTGGGCCATCCCGCGCAGGGCCTTGACCACCGCCTCGGCACCCTTGAGGATGCCGTTTTTGATCAGCATCGGGTTGGCTCCGGCGGCCACATTCTTCAGGCCCTCATTGACAATCATCTGGGCCAGCACGGTCGCCGTGGTGGTGCCATCGCCGGCCACGTCATTGGTCTTGGTCGCCGCCTCCTCCAGGAGCTGGGCCCCCATGTTCTGGAACGGGTCCTCCAGCTCGATCTCTTTGGCCACCGTCACACCGTCATGGGTGATGGTCGGCGCCCCCCACTTTTTGTCCAGAGCCACATTGCGGCCCTTGGGTCCCAGCGTGACCTTGACCGCATTGGCCAGGGTGTCCACCCCGATCTTGAGGTTCCGTCGCGCATTTTCATCAAAAAGCAGTTGCTTTGCCATTTTTCCTCACTCCTTTTAGTCATTTGCTGCCGTTCGTTGATCAGTCCAGAATGGCCAGGATGTCACTTTCCTTGAGGATCAGGTACTTCTTGTCCCCCAGTTTGACCTCGGTGCCGGCATACTTGGCGTACAGCACCCGGTCCCCCACCTTGACATCCATCGGGACATACTTCCCCTCTTCGTCCCTGCGGCCTGGACCGGCCGCCACCACCGTGCCCTCCTGGGGCTTTTCCTTGGCCGTTTCCGGCACGTAAATGCCGCTGGCCGTCATCTCCTCGCGCTCGATCGGCTCGACGACCACGCGGTCCGCCAGTGGTTTGAGTTTGAGTGCCATTTGTCTCCTACCTCCTTATAGAATTTTGATTGGGCATGGGTAACGCGTTAGCACTCTCGATGGGCGAGTGCTAACGCGGGCGGTAGTGTACCGCAATTCGGAAAAAAGGTCAAATTTTGAGGTGGCTGTGGATCAGGTCAGGATCCCCGTTCATCCCTGACCGGCCGGCCCCGTCCTTCCACGAGCAGACGATAGCTCTTTTCGATCCGCTCCCAGTGCCCTTCCCGGTCCAAGGACCAGAAGCGGCCGATGACGGTGGCCACCTGGCCCACGCCCAGCCGGCTGGTGGCGCGTTCCACCTGCTCGATGTAGAGGGCCCCACTCTCCGGGCGCTCACCACGCCGGCCCAGCATGGCATGGATGTAAACCTGGGGCACCCCTTCCCGCCGCGCCATCTCCAGCAACGCCAGCAGGTGCTCGACCGAACCGTGGGAGCTATAGAACGAGACGATGCCCAGCAGGTGCAACCGTGTCCCGTCCCGCCTGGCCCCCTGCATCGCCGCCCGGAAGGCCTGGTTCTCAAAGAAGGAGCCATCCTCCAGCGCCTGGTTGATGCGCACCCGGTCAGCAGGGATCACCCGGCCGGCGCCGAGGTGCAGATGCCCGGCCTCCGAGTTGCCGACGGTGCCGGGCGGCAATCCCACCGCCAGCCCCGCCGCCTGGAGCCGGCTATGGGGCCGGGTCGCCCACAGGCCGTCCATCCACGGGGTGTGAGCCTGGGCGATCAGGTCGCCGGGGCCGCCGTCGCCGATGCCCCAGCCATCCAGGATGAGGAGCAGCACCCGCCGCCCCATCGCCGGCAGGGGGGAGGTGATGAGGCTCTGCCCGGTCATGGCCGCCGGTTGGGGCAGGCCCAGCAGGTGCAGCACCGTCGGCGCCACATCGGTCAGCGCCCCCTCGGGCCGCAGACAGAGGCTCTGCCCCAGAATGGGATCGATCAGGAACAGGGGCACGGGGCTGTCGGTATGGCCGGTATCCACCGTGCCGTCGGGGTAGTACCATCGTTCCACGGTGCCGTGGTCGGCGGTGACAACGGCCGTGACGCCCACGGCCTGGGCGGCCTCGACGATGCGCCCTGCCTGGGCATCCACCGTCTCCACCGCCTGAAGGATGGCAGCCCGGTTTTCGACATGGCCGATGACATCCACATTGCACAGGTTGACCGTCACCAGAGCATAGTGCGGATCGCGCAGCGCCGCGATGGCCGCATCGGCCACAGCCGCAGCGCACATCGGCGGCGGCATCTGATGAAAGGCCACGCCATGCGGCGAGGGAATGACCACCCGCTCCTCGCCGGGGAACGCCTCCTGCTCCTTGCCGTTGAGGAAAAAGCTGACATGGACCGCCTTCTCCGACTCGACGATTTTGGCCTGACGCAACCCGGCACGGCTGACCACTTCGCACAGCGTATCGGGGACGCGGCCCAGAGGCGGAAAGGCCACCTGCACGTCGAGATCGGGGTGATACTGGATCATGGTGACAAAGTGGGTGGTCATCGGCCGGCGGGGGAAATGGGGAAATGCCGGGTCCACAAAAGCCGAGGTTAGCTCCACCTCCCGCTCGCCGCGGATGTCGTAGAAAATCACATAATCGCCATCCTGGATGTTACCCACCGGTCGGCCGTCGTGGTCCACCCGCACCAGCGGTTCCAGGGTCTCATCTTCCTGGCCGGCGCGGTAGGCAGCGCGTACCGCTTCGGCCATCGGGTATTTTGGGGTCTCCATGAATTCCCTCCCTGTCCTCAGGTTCATTATACTACAGCTCGTGTGGCCTGCCAACGCCGGCAGGTGGCCTGGCCGGGCGATCTGTGCTATAATATCGGTGATCAAGAATGGGATGGTTCATCATTGGTTGACACTTGGCATTACGCTCCGAATGCTGCCCGATTGAAATCGGCCTGTTGGGGCGCTTCGCGCCGGGCGTCGGCCTACACCGACGCGCGGGTCGGCGCAGGCCCTACAGGCTGACTTTCAGATGCTGCCCGATTGAAATCGGCCTCTTGGGGCGCTTCGCGCCGGGCGTCGGCCTACACCGACGCGCGGGTCGGCGCAGGCCGACCGTTGGCCGCAGGCCCTACAGGCTGACTTTCAGTCGGCGTTGCAGGCGGCCGATTTTCAGGGCAGCCCAACGTGTAAACCAATTTCGAGGAGAAAATGAACCATCCTTCAAGAATCAACAAGTCGCCAATGGCCAATACCCAATCCCTGATAGCCAATACCCGATATCCACGCCGACCGGGGGACTCTCTCCGCCAGAGCATGGCCCCACCGATGGCCACGGTGGTGGATAACTCCGGCGGGGCATATCCCACCGAGGAATGGGAGGCCACCTACTTTGACGTCAGCCACCGGGGGGCGCTCACCGCCCGACGGGTCAGGGTGCGCGTGCCGGCCGGTCTGGCCGACGCCTGCCCGGTGATCCGGATCGGGGAGCCAGGCTGCCTCTACGCGGTACGGCGTTGGGGCTTTGCCCTGCGGCCCTCGGCGCTGGAGGCGGCCGGCTTTGACGTGACACCGCTGCTGAGCGGCGGAGAGGACACCGATTTCCTGCGGGCGATGTTGCAGGCGGCAGCGTTCGATCTGCCGGGTGAGTTCATCATCGCCAGCCCGGAGCACCCCTTCCGGCTGGTGGGCCCCGACGGCCGGCTGCGGGGCAGTTCGATGCACTGGCGGACCTATCTGGGAGCGCTGTCCTTCTTTGTCTCCGGCGGACGCCGTGATGCCTCGTTTCTCCGCTTCTGGGCCGAAGCGGAGGAGAGCTATCACCAGGCTGTGGACTTTTGCCTGCTCGCCCTGCGGGAGACCGGCACACTCCTGTTGCCCCCGCCCTCGCCAGCTACCCGCTACCCTCCCGCAGGTTAGAAAGTGGCCGGCAACAGGGCAGAAAGGTCCCTGCGGCCTCTGCGGCGCAGGCCGGGACCTGTTCAGCAGCCCCCTGGCCCCAAATCCCCTTGCCTGCCCGTTTGACGTCTGGCGATAGTTGTGGTATGATGGATTATGGTCATATCAGGCCGGCTGCGGACAATCCGTGGCCAATCGCCGCAGGAGGTGACATCTGATGAGACATAGAGGGTCAACCCCAGCTATCTTGTGGCTGGCCGCATTGCTGATGCTGATCAGCCTGGCCGGCTGTGTGAGAAAACCTCAGCCGCGCCCCACCACAATCGCCGAGACAGAGACGGAAGAGCCGTTGCCCACCGCCGCGATGAGGGGAGGAGAGGTCACCCCTCTTCCGGAGCAGACTGTGGTCTCAGTGATGACCCCTTCGCCGACCCGTGGCGCCGGGGAGCAGCCGACGGCCACACCCCAGGCCGGAGGAGCCGCCGCCGCCGAGCCAACGGCCACCCCTGCCTTGCCCCCTGTGGCCTCGCCAACGGCCGAACCTCCCACCAGTGCAGAGGGAGGGGTTATCTGGCACACCGTCCAGCGCGGCGAAACCCTGTCGTCCATCGCCCAGGCCTATGGCACCACCTGGCAGGCTATTGCCAGGGCAAACAACCTGGTCAATCCCAATCAGATCTATGTGGGACAGAAACTCAAAGTGACCAGGGGCACGGGTGCTCCGGCCGGAACAACACCGGGTTGCCGCCTCCGACACACCGTGCGTTCGGGCGAATGGGTGTGGCAGATCGCCAGGAACTATGGGGTTTCGCCCTATGCCATCCTGGCGGCGAACGGTCTGACGATCCAGGCGGCCAACACGATCTATCCCGGCCAGGTGTTGTGTATTCCGTAGCTGCTTATTTGTAGGGCAACTGCTCGCAGTGGCCCTACTCCGAAGCGGCACATCGGTGTAAAAGGCGTGGCGACGGACCCAAAACCGCAGACGCAAACCTGTCCGGCGTGCGGCACCGAGGAAAGCGGCTATTTCTGCCGCAACTGCGGCCTGCTGCTGCGCGGCGAAGAGATGGTCTTGTGTCCGCGTTGCCATCAGGTTGTGCCCAATGCAGAGTATTGCAACCAGTGCGGTCAGAGTCTGAGCGGCCTGGCGCTGCAACTCCAGCAGTTGGCCAGGGCTGGCGACGCCTTCTGGGTGACTGCCGAACCCGACACCCTGGCCGCCCCCGCTGAGCCATCTCTGTTCCCGCCCAACGAATCGGTGCGCCTGGCAGCAGCCGACCTGCCCGACTGGCTGGAAGAATTGAACGCCCCACTTTCTCCCCCAGAAGCGCAGCCGCGCGTCTACCCTGCACTGAGGCCGATCGAAAAGGAGCGCCAGGCCAGCCGGGGCACCAGGTTCTTTATCACCGCTATTCTGCTGACATTCATCCTGCTGCTGGGTCTGGTCTTTCTTGCCATTGCCGTGCTGCTGGGCCGTGGCGGCTGAGCGCCTGGCCGGGGGGTAGCGGGCTGCAGGGCAGGTTTTCTGCCATTTAGAGCGGGATGGTTCATTTTTTTTCTGGAAATTGGTTTACACTTTTGACCGCCTCAAAAAATCGGCTGCCCGCAAAACGCTGACTGAAAGTCAGCCTCTAATGGCCTGCGGCCAATGGTCGGCCTTCGCCGACCTCTCCTTTACCGCGCCACTGAGGGTCGGCGCAGGCCGACACCCGGCGTGAAACGCCTGAAGAGGCCGATTTCAATCGGGCGGCATCCTTAGAAAAGGTCAGGAGGAGTCATGGCGACCATCGAGGAGGCCAGACGATGGCACGAGGAAGGGAAAGAGCGGTACAGGCGCGGTGATTTCGAGGAGGCGCTGGAAGCGTTTGCCACAGCCCGGCGCCTTTTCTCCGAAGCCGGCGACCGCACGGGGGAGGCCGAGGCCCTGGGCAGTACGGGGGTCGTCTATGTCCAGCTTGAGGAGTGGGAGGATGCCCGGAAGTTTCTGGAAGAAACCCTGGAGCTGTGTGTGGCGACGGAGGACCGCGCCAACCAGGCCAAAGTGCTGGGCAATCTGGGCATGATGTACGCCCGACAGGGGGAGGAGGAAAAGGCCGCCGAAGCCTACACCCAGGCGGTTGACCTCTTCCGCGAGCTGGGCGACCGGGAGAATGAGAAGGCGGTGGCCCGCCAGTTGGGCAGGCTCAAAATCAAACAGGGCCGGCTCCTGGAGGCCCTGGGCGACTATCAGGAGGAGCTGACGGGCGAAGAAAAGCCGGGCGGCGCTCAAAAGCTCGCCCGCCAATTGTTCCGCCTGTTAGGCCGGCTCACTGGCGGTTCTGAGGGGTAGCCGACGGCAGTGCCGTCGGCTACCCGCCGGCTCGTTATTTTTCCTCAGCTTTTTGCTGGGCGGCGGCGATGATCTGCTCGGCCAGGTGGGCCGGCACGGTCTGATAGTGGGAGAATTCCAGGGTGAACACCCCCCGGCCCTGGCTGATGGAGCGCAGATCGCTCACGTACCGCTGCATCTCGGCCAACGGCACCAGGGCGGTCACGACGCTGTTGCTCCCCACCTGTTCCATGCCCAGCACCTGGGCCCGCCGGGTGTTGAGGTTGCTCAACACCTCGCCCATATACTCTTCAGGCACGGTGATGGTGTATTTGTAGATCGGTTCCAGCAACACCGGCCCGGCCTGCTTCACCGCCAGTTTGAACACCTCGCGCCCGGCGATCTGGAAGGCGATGTCTTTGGAGTCCACCGGGTGTTCCTTGCCGTCGTACACCGCCGCCAGCACATCCACCACCGGATAGCCGGCGATCACCCCCTGCTCCAGCACCGACTTGATCCCCTTTTCGATAGAGGGGCCGAAGGTTTTGGACACATTCATGCCCACCACCTCCCAGACGAACTGGAAGCCGCTGTTGCGCTCCAACGGTTCGACGCGCATGTGGACCTCGGCGAACTGGCCGGCCCCTCCCGTCTGCTTCTTGTGGCGGTACTGGGCCGAGGCGCTGCGGGTGATGGTTTCCAGGTAAGGCACGCGCGGGATGGCCGTGTCCAGGCTCAGGCCGAACATCTCTTCCATGCGCCGCACGGCGACGTTGATGTGGGTATCGCCCATGCCCGACAGGATCGTCTCGCGGGTGCTGGCGTCCTGGTGCCAGGTCAGGGTGGGGTCCTGTTCGCTCATGCGCGTCAGGGTGGGGCTGATCTTGGCCGCATCGGCTTTGGTCTTGGGGCTGACAGCCACGGAGTAGAGCGGATGGGGGTAGACCGGCGGTTCAAGCCGCAAAGGGGTCGCCAGGTCGCACAGGGTATCGCCGGTCTGGGTTTCGCTCAGCCTGGTCACCGCCCCGATGTCACCCGCCGGGATGCGGGCGATCGGCATCTGTTCCTTGCCGCGCACCAGATAGACCTGGCCGATCCGCTCTTCGCCGCCGGTGCGGCTGTTGCGCAGCCGCGAGTCGGACTCCAATGTGCCGGAGTAGACGCGAAAGTAGGAGAGCTTGCCCACATAGGGGTCGGCCATGGTCTTGAACACCAGCGCAGCCAGCTCGCCGGCCGGATCGCAGCGGAGCTGAACCCGGGCGTTGGTGGCCATGTTCAGCGCCGGATAGGGGCCGGCCTCCAACGGTGAGGGCAAGAGGTCGGCGATGGCCTGCATCAGAGGCAGGATGCCGATATTCATCGTCGCCGAGCCGCACAGGATCAGCACCAGGTCGCCGCGGGCCAGGCGGGCCTTGAGGCCGCGCTGCACCTCCTCCTGGCTCAGGGCCTCGTCGGCGAAATATTTTTCCATCAGCGCATCTTCACCCTCGGCGGCCGCTTCGATGAGGGCCGTGCGGGCCTGTGCGACGGCGCCGGCCATCTGATCCGGGATGGGGCCGGCGGTGGCCGTATCGCCCAGGTAGGCCCTCTGGGTCAGCAGGTCCACCACCCCCCGGAAATCGGCCTGGCTGCCGATGGGCAGTTGGAGGGGCACCGCGGCCACATTGAATTTGGCCCCGATCTGGGCCACGACGGCGGTAAAATCGGCATTTTCCCGGTCCATTTTGTTGACGAAAGCCAGGCGGGGCAGTTTTTGTTCGTCGGCGCGGCGCCACACCTGCTCGGTGCCCACCTGCACGCCGCCGACCGGGTCGAGCACGATGACGGCCCCATCGGCCACCCGACAACTGCCGATCACCTCACCCACAAAGTCCATGTACCCCGGTGTATCCAGCACGTTCAGCTTGTACCCCTGCCACTCACACGGGATCACCGAGGCGTTGATTGACATTTTGCGCCGCCGCTCTTCGTCGTCCCAATCGGCCACCGAGGTCCCATCGTCCACGCGGCCCAGCCGGTTGACCGCGCCGGTGTTGAACAACATGGCCTCAGCCAATGAGGTTTTGCCCGAACTGCCGTGGCCGAGCAGGACCACGTTGCGGAGCCTGTCACTTGTGTACACTGTCATCCAATTCCTCCACTCTCAAGGTATTGCTTTTTGAGGGTAGCCGTCGGCCACCCCCGGCCTGGCATCGGCCACCCCACGCCGCGATAAAGGGCAGGGCGACCGGGATTGTGCCTGTGAATGGCATCTTATTGTACGGCATAACGGGCAAACTGTCAAAGCCGCTCCCCGGCAAGGTGCCTGGCAGCCGGGGGCGGATTTGACTTCCCTTCTTTTGGCGGTTATAATTCGTCAGGAGCTCGACAATGTTCGATTCGACCTCACCCCTACCCCCTGGCCCCCTTCCCCTCTCCGCGGCGGAGAGGGGAAGGGGGTGGGGGGATGGGGTGGGGTCCACCTTGACCGCCATTTACGCTAATTTAACATTGTCGAGCCAGTCAGGAGCTTGACCCTGTTCGATTTGACCTCACCCCTACCCCCTGGCCCCCTTCCCCTTCCGAATTCGGAATTCCGAATTCGGAATTCGGAGGGAAGGGGAGGGGGTGGGGGGATGGGGTGGGGTCCATCTGGCTCCTCAAAGGAGGGAACAACATGGGATTGCGAGAACAGTTGATGGAGGATCTGAAGGAGGCGATGCGCCAGCAGGATGAGCTGCGCAAGCGGGCCATCCGCTCGGTGATCGCGGCCATCAGGCAGGCGGAGACGGAGCTGGATGCCAGCGGCTCGCGGGTCAGCCTGGATGAGGGGGGGATTCTGGCCATCATTGGCAAGCAGGTCAAACAGCGCCAGGAATCTATTGTCGAATACCGGAAAGGCCGGCGCGAAGACCTGGTGGCCGAGGAGGAGGCCGAGCTGGCCTTTCTGCAAGCCTACCTGCCCCAACAGCTCGACCGGGCCGGGATCGAGGCCGAAGCCCGCCAGGTGATCGCCGAGGTCGGCGCCACAGGCCCGCGCGACATCGGCCAGGTGATGAAGCCGCTGATGGCCCGTCTCCGTGGCCGGGCAGATGGCAGGCTGATCAACCAGGTGGTGCGCGAACTCCTGGGCGGGTAGGATGCTCATGGCGGAGGAAACAACCCCTGCGCGCTGGCCGTCCGGCTTCCCTGGCCCGCCCGGCCGGGCAGGCGACCGGCTGAGCCTGGTGCGGGCCATGGCGCTGAGTGCCTTCCTGGCGGTCGTCACCAGCATCGTGCTGCTGACCGATCTTTTGCCCTCCAACCGGGTGACCCTCAATGCCGGCGAGGTCAGCCCGCAGGACATCCGCGCCCCGGCCGACCTGACCTACGAAAGCCAGATCCGGACCCGCCAGGCGCAGGATGCGCAGGCCGCTCTGGTCCAGGAGATCTATGACCCGCCCGACAGTTCAATCGCCCGCCAGCAAGAGGTCCGCGCCCGGCAGATCCTGGATTATCTCAGCAGCGTGCGCCAGGACTCTTATGCCTCTCCCCGGCAAAAGGCCGATTGGATCGCCGCCATCCCCGATCTGGCGCTGACAGCGGAGGTGATCGGCCAGGCTCTGGCTTTGAGTGAGCCGGAGTGGCAGGAGGTCCGGGAGGAGACGGTGCGCGTCCTGGTGCGGGCCATGCAGAGTGAGATCCGTGACGGTCAGGTGGACGCCGCGCGGCGCCGCGTGCCGACCCTGATCAGCTATAGCCTGACCGACGAGCAGGCGGCGGTGGTGGAGGCCATTGCCGGCGGATTGGTGAGGGCCAACACCTTTTTTAACGCTGCCCGCACCGAGGAAGCCCGTCAGCAGGCCCGTGAGAGCACGCCGCCGGTCACCGTCACCATTCGGCAGGGGGAAGTGATCGTGCGGGCCGGCGACCTGGTGCGCCCGGTGGACATCGAGGCGCTGGATGCCTTTGGCCTGCGCCAGCAGGCGACCCGCTGGCAGGCGGTGGCCGCCACGGTGGCTTTTGCCCTGGTGGCGACGGCGCTGTTGGGACTGTTTTTCTGGCGCCTTCAGCCCCAGTTCTGGGCGCGGGGCCGGGCGTCGGTCGTCACCTTTGTGCTCGTCGCCTTTTTTGTGGCGATCGGCAAGCTGATGTTGCCGGCCACCGGCACCGTCGCCCCCTATTTCTATCCCCTGCCGGCGCTGACGATGATCCTGACCGTGCTGTTTGGGCCGGTGTTGGGCACGGCGGTCGGCGTGGCGCTGGGCCTGATCGGGGCCTTTATGGTCGGCGGCTCGCTGGAGATGACGGTCTACCTCCTGGCCGGAGCCTTGATGGGGGCGTTGACCCTGGGACGGGCGGAGCGGCTGAATTCCTTTCTGCGGGCCGGCCTGGCCGTGGCCCTGACCCATGCCACCGTCATCCTGCTGTTCGGCCTGCTGGCCCCGGAGCAGGATCTGGTCAAGACAGGCATTCGGGCCCTGGCCGGGTTTGTGGCCGGGGGGCTGTCGGCCAGCCTGGCCCTGGCCGCCTTTTTTGCTCTGAGCGCGGTGCTGGATGTGATCACCCCCTTTCAGTTGCTGGAACTATCCCGCCCCACCCATCCCCTGTTCCGCCAACTGTTGCTCAAGGCGCCGGGCACCTACCACCACACCCTCCTGGTCAGCAATATGGCCGAGGAGGCGGCCAACCGCATCGGGGCCGATGGGTTGCTGGCCCGCGTGGGGGCCTATTACCATGACATCGGCAAGACGCTGCGCCCCTTCTTTTTCGCCGAGAACCGGATGGGAGGGGTGAATCCCCACGACCGGCTGGACCCACGCACCAGTGCCCAGATCGTCATCAGCCATGTGCCGGATGGGCTGGAGCTGGCCCGCAAGTACCGGTTGCCGTCGGCCATCCAGGCTTTCATCCCCGAACATCAGGGGACGGGGTTGGCGCTGTCGTTCTACCGCGCCGCGGTCAAGGCGGCCGGTGACGATGGCCAGGGCGTCCGCCCGGAGGAGTTCCGCTATCCCGGCCCCCGGCCGCAGAGCAAGGAGACGGCCATTGTCATGCTGGCCGACAGTTGCGAGGCGCGGGTGCGCAGTGCCCAGGCCAGGTCAGCCGCAGAGATCGAGCAGATCGTGCGCCAGACGATCAAGGCCAAACTGGATGAGGGGGAGTTGGATCGGTCGGACCTGACCTTGCGCGACCTGGACAGGATCCGGGAAGCCTTTTTGGACGTGTTGCAAGGGGTGTTCCATCCCCGGATTCAGTATCCCGAACCGGTGAAGGTGAGAGGACCGGACGGGCGGGAAGTGGAGGTGTGAGGGTGCAGGAGACAGGAGGCAGGGAAGAGGTGGAGGTGGAGGTGCAGGTGGCGCCGGCCTTTGCCGCTCTGATCGCGGTCGAGCGGGTGCAGGCGGTGGCCGGGGCGTTGCTGCGCCAGGAGGGGGCTTCCGGCCAGGTGACGGTGGTGATTACCGACGACGAAGGCATCCAGGGGTTGAACCGCGATTTCCTGGGGATAGATGCCCCGACCGATGTGCTGGCCTTCAGCTTCCTGGAGGATAGCGGCCCGTTCATTGCTGCGCCCGAAGCGGGGGGGTATCTCGGCGACGTGATCGTCTCCTATCCACGGGCCGTGGCGCAGGCCGGGGAGTTGGGCCACCCGGTAGAGGAGGAGCTGCACCTGCTGGTGGTGCATGGCCTGCTCCATCTGCTGGGTTATGACCATGCCGACGAGGCGGAACAGGCCGAGATGTGGGCGCGGCAGGAGCAGGTGCTCAAGGGATGGAGGGAGGAACGGTAGCTCGACAATGTTAGATTCGACCTCACCCCTACCCCCTGGCCCCCTTCCCCTCTCCTCCGAATTCCGAATTCGGAATTCCGAATTCGGAAGGGGAAGGGGGTGGGGGGATGGGGTGAGGTCCACCTTGACCGCCATTTACGTTCATTTAACATTGTCGAGGTAGAAACGGGGGCATCCACCGAGGTCAGGCTGGAGCCGAGGTTTTGTTTTGCCTGCAACGCGACTGGAAGTCAGCCTGTAGGGCCTGCGCCGACCCGCGCGTCGGTGTAGACCGACGCCCGGCGCGAAGCGCCCCAAGAGGCCGATTTCAATCGGCAGCATCCGGAAGTCAGCCTGTAGCGCCTGCGCCGACCCGCGCGTCGGTGTAGACCGGCGCCCGGCGCGAAGCGCCCCAAGAGGCCGATTTCAATCGGCAGCATCTGGAAGTCAGCCTGTAGGGCCTGCGCCGACCCGCGCGTCGGTGTAGGCCGACGCCCGGCGCGAAGCGCCCCAAGAGG
>Ga0209162_1000295_pt1 | contig 55525 bp, 48 predicted proteins | sample YNPNPMetaG_FD_187121 | JGI IMG/M metagenome (GOLD analysis project Ga0209162, IMG submission 187121) | Anoxygenic and chlorotrophic microbial mat microbial communities from Yellowstone National Park, USA - YNP NP MetaG (SPAdes) (version 2) ...
TGCAAGCGGCGGGCGCGATACAGACGCTGCGCTGGACCTCCGCAGGCGCGCACCGTCGCCGCGCGCTGACACGTAACTCACCAGAAGCCCTAACAAAGAAGCGCTCGTTCGCTCGTCCGACACCGCTTGCTGGTGGTCGCGGTGGTGGGCGGAACGTTTTTTCGTGGCTCTAACGCGCCGGCGCAGTCGAGCCACGAACGATCAGCTCCGCGGGCAACTGACAGGAGCTGATCCGGTGGCCGTCAACGATCGCGCCACGCAGCCGCCGATAGGCCTGCGCCGCCATCTGCTCCAGCGGCTGGCGCACGGTCGTGAGCGGCGGGTCGAGCAGCGGCGCTGAAGGCGGATCGTCGAACCCGACCACCGAGACATCCCGCGGGATCACCAGACCGCAGCGCCGCACGATCTGCATGGCCGCCAAGGCGAGATAAAAACCGCCGGCCAGGATAGCGGTCGGTCGATCCGGTTCGCGCAGCCGCCGTTCGAGCAGCGCCCGGGCGTCGTCATCCAAGACGACGCTGTCCTGCGAAACCGGCTGGTCGCGCTCCGTCAGGCGGATCCCGCAGGCCGCCAACTCCTCGATGGCCCCATGCGCGCGGTCGCGGGCGTTGCTGAGGTTCATGGGACCGGACAAGACAAGGAAGCGCCGGTGTCCCAGGTCGAACAGGTGGCGGATGGCCAGGCGGGCAGCGCCGACGTTGTCGCAATCGACGCTGGCCACGCGGCCCTCGGGAAAAGTGCCCCCCAGAACGATCACCGGGTATCGCTGCGCCAGCCGCTCCACGCGCATCTGGCATTCCAATGGCGGGTGGATGCAGATGGCGCCGACCTCTTTGCGGCCCTTGTCACGCAGGTCGAAGCGGTCGTGGAAGAAGAACTCCACGCGCCGCGAATCGGCCCGCGACTCGCGGCGCAGGCCGTTGATCAGGGTGCTGTGATAGTAATCATCGATGTTTACCTGCCGCTCGATCAGCAGGCCGATGTACAGTTGCCCCTGGCCGGCGGCCGTGGGATCGACGTCGTCCCGCACGTACGTGCCGCGCCCCACCTCGCGGCGCAGCCAGCCCGCGTCCACCAGCCCCTCCAGCGCCTTGTGCGCCGTGATCAGACTGACATTGAACAGCGCGCTGATCTCTTTCGTCGACGGCAGCTTCGTACCGGGCGGCAGATGACCAGAACGAATGGCCTCCAACAGGATTTCGCGCGCCTGCACATACTTGGGGGTCGGATCGCGGTGGTTCACCTTGCCCAGCACGAAGCTCCGACTCACGTCCGATCTCCTGTCGAACTTCGGCCGACCAGAAGTATACCTCGCACAGCTCGGCGGTACAGGGGCGTAGGCGAGAGCGGCTGACCAGGACGCGCGCCGTCGCCTCGGCTACGCCCCCGAGCGCGCGCCCGCCACCGATGCGCCCCCGGGGCGGATACCCCAGAGCGCACCGGTGGCTGGCCTCCGGGCGTCACTGACAAGACGTCCCGATCAGCGCAACGAAACCGTCGATGTCCGCGAACGTCACGTCCCCGTCATCGTTGCAGTCGGCGTTCAGCCACGGGCACGGGGCGTGCGTCCAGTTTTCCTCGCCGGACAGTGCCTCCACAAACCAATCGATGTCGGCAAAGGTAATCTCACCGTCACAATTCGTGTCACCCGGGCACAGCGCCGGTCCCGCCGGTGGCCCGAACACCAGCAGATTCCGATTTCCAAAGTCCAGAATCAGCAGCCAGTCATTGGTGGCGTCATAGTAGAAATCGTACAGGCCCACGCTGTCCGGTACGACGGTCGTGTCCAGAGGCGACCCATCACCTTTAAACAACTGAAATGGCGGATTGGGCAGATCGCCCGTGGTGGTAATCACCTTGACCACATTTGCAAACGGCTGGCCGGCCACACCCTGATAGCGATCGTTGAAGATGATCAGGTCCTGGTCCGTCCATGCCGAGCTGGCCGGAATCAGCTCCAGGTGCTGACCGATCGTGGTCGCCGCCACCCGCACCGCCACCGGCCGGCCGTCACCACAGCCGACCTTGGGTGTTCCGTCGGCATTGAGTTCATCCGTCAGATGGAGCCAGCCGCCGATCGCATTCGGGCCGCTGCGCAAGGCCACCTGAACCTGGTTCGACCGTCGCAGGTACACGTTACCATTGGCGTCATACACGTGATCGCGCCAGGCCGTCTGGTCCGCCACCGTGCAGGCACCACTGATGTCGGCCACAGCCATCCCGGTAGAGGTATCATAGAGGGTAGTTCCGTCGGCGATGTCGAGCAGGACGCGGCGGCCACGGCCGTAGCCGAGCAGTGACAGCCCGTAATCCACGCCACCATAGCCCGGGTCGAACGCCAGGCCGCCCGTGGCCCCGACGCTCATCGCGGCGGGCTCGAAGACGATCCCGTCACCGTTGCCAAAGTCACCGTCAAAGGTCGCCACGAGATCGCCCGTCGCGACGTCGATGGCCCGGACATTGGTGGACTGTGTGGTGTTCTGGGGCCGGTCACAAAGCGCGTACAGAATGCCGTTGTGCACAACCAGGCCATCATAGAAACGGAATGTCTGTACATTCTGCGTGGCGTTCGACAAAGCCGTCGCGTCATTCGGATCAAACAAGTTGATCTTCAGAATCCCGATGTCGGCCGCCGTTCCCGAGCCGTTATAGCCGCCGATGTAGGCGTAAGTGCCATCGGAAGTCACGGTCATGGGGTTATTGCCGAGCGGACCGAAGTAGTCATTCAGGCTGATGGTCCGCACCAGGTACATGTCGGCGATCGCGGCCGGCACCGACGAAGCCAGAATCACGAGGCCAGCAAGAACGATTGTTCCAGGGCGCATACGCTCCTCCTTACTGTGCATTTCCTTCTACGGGGGGGATGGAATATTGACATTCGGATCGTCAGGCGACCACCGGACCTTGAGCGTGGAACTCATCCGCGCCGGATTGTTCGGATCGGGCGCCACGACCTCTTTCTTGTAAAGCGACTCTACGTGGAGGTCTGCCAGCAGAAAGTTGACCCGCTCGCGGTGTTTCTTGAAATCGATGTACCCGTAAAACGGGCCGCGCTGCGCATTCTCTTCCACTTTGCAGAATTTGATGTATAGCGAAGAGCCCTCCGAACCGATCTGGTAGCGCGTGCCATACAAACCGGGGTTCAGAGCATCGGAAAAGATCGCATGTGCTTCGCCGACCAGCAGGTACAGGTCGGGTTTCGCGACGCGGAACGGATTGAAGGCCGAGCCGCGCACGAACGGAGTCGCGTAGCTCACGCGATTCGGATCGGCATCACTCGCGAAAATATTCATGGCATACGCGCGGCCGGCCGCGGGGTCGCTCGGACAGCGAAACACGCCCGAAAATGCCGCATTCGTCTGTGACATCTTGTTGGCCGGGATATACTTCGGGACCATGTGGGCGTAATACCACCAGTCGCTGTCGCGATACTCCGGTGGCGTTCCGCCTTGCGGCGCACTGGCCGACACCCGCAACCGATTGGGCGGCGGGCGGCCGCCATGATCGTCCGCATAGTAGTAAAACCCGAGCCCGATCTGCTTGAGGTTGCTGGCGCACGCAACCATCTTGGAGCGATCGCGGGCCCTTCCCAGCGCGGGAAGCAGAATCGAGATCAGCAAAGCGATGATCGCCACGACGACGAGCAACTCGATCAGCGTAAACCCACGCCGCGGGAAGAGTCGTCCCGACGCATGACCTGGCAACACCTCGTCTTGCATTACGTCAATCTCCAACGGCTCCTTTCCCGCGGCGAGGGTAACACCACCGGCCGCGGGCCCCGCCTGCCCGAGGCCCGCGGTCGGGAATCGACTATCGGCGGCGGAAGACCAACAAGCCGCTGAGGGCGAGAATCACAGCCGCCGGCTCCGGCACCAGGTAGACATCCAGCCGCCGGCCGACGAAATCGACAACCAGCAGCACCGGACGGCCCAGGCTGTCGTGCCCGAAGGCGAGGTTCTTGATATCGCTCGTCCAGGGCGTGCCAATACCATCCTCATCGCCCACCAGCTCAAGCTGGGTCAACCCGGTGGTCGTGCCGTCGAGATTACGGATCAGTACACGCCGCGTGTCCACATCCGTGAACCCGCCAAGTGAGTCGGTCAGACGCATCGTGAAGTTGTTGGGATCCGTGCGACGGCAGGAGAACGCCAGCAGGTCCGAACCCAAGTCCTCGAGAATCACGATGCCCTGGCCAACGTTGTTGACCTCCACGCTCTTGAGAACCGAGCGAGTCGTGAGGTTGAGCGTGCCGCCCAGCGTCATCCACTGGTTGTAGGTGTTGCGCACGCCGTAGCCGTACGCGCGCTGGTTGGCCACCACAACATTGCCGAGATCGTCGAAAGCGATCGCGCGCCAGGTCGTCCCCGAGTCTGGCGACGTGTTGATGATTCCGCCGTTCGTGCCGTCGAAAATGGTTGCGCCCGTGGCCAGGGACAGCAATCGACGGCGGCCGGACCCCTGGTTCAGGAACGCCACGCCCGGACTGCCATTGTCGCCGACGGGGTCGATCGCCATGGCGAAAGGACGGGCGCCTTGCGGTCCATTGACGGTCCAAACCGCCGAGCCATCGGCCGGATTCCGTCGGCTGATAAAGGATGTCGCGGACGAGCCACTGTCATGGCTCATCAGCAGCGCACCGGTCCCTGGCTCGTAGGCCAAGGCATCCAGGCCGCGAAGCTGTGGGCAGGTGAACAGCGTGTTGCTCAGCGGTGTGAACCCGGGCAAGGGCCCCAGAACGTTGTCGATACGGACCACGCCGACCGTGCCGGGGCTGGCCGTTGTGGCCTTGTAGCCGCCGACGTAGGCGTTCACACCATCGAAGGCGACCGAGAGCGGGTTGTCGCCGTAGCCGGTAGTGTCATTGAAGTACGGCCCCAAGTCGATGACGGCCTGGTGGTAGAGTGGGATCTGCGCCGCACCGGCCGAAGCGACGAGCAGTCCCGCCACAATCAGCAATCCGACCTGTCTCTTGTTCAGCATCTGTTCTCCTCCTGTGTGTCCGATGTGTGCGACCCAGAGGTCGCGTTTCTCCCCGTCCGATCCGCCAGCCACGTCACCTGGCGAGCCTGGTAAGCCCGATCGCGCGTGCCGCCGCAGCGGGCGGCGCAAGTTGGGACGGCGACGTGGTTCCGCAGGACGCGCACCGTTCTATTGGCCTCTGGTCCGTGCGATCGTTATATAACAATGCTATCACAACCGGGTGTCGGGAGCAAGTTTTTTTCGTTGCAAACGCGCGCGACCACCATGTTCATAGAACTGGCCGGCGCTATGCGCTCGTGTCGACAGGATGTAAGGTATTACAGTTAAGTCAGTTGCAGACTATCTGGACTGGAAGTGCCAAGCGTCAGAGTTTTTGTTCGGTAGCGGTTACGGAGATGCCAAATCGTTCGCAGTATCGGCGGAAGAGCTGGCGCGCGCTGGGGTACATCGAGTGCGGACTGAGGAAATGGGAAAACTCGAACGTGATCAGCTTGTCGACCCCGGCCTCACGGGCCGCGTCGATCTTGAACTCCAGTTTCCGCCAGTCGATCGGTGGGAACTTGATCGGCATGTCGCGATCGAACGTCTCCACGTTGGACCAGCAGGCGATGCCCGCTTCGCGCGCCAGGCGGAGATTCGTCGTGAGATACTCGGGCAGCTCGGTGTAGTCGATGTGCCCGTCCTGGAACGCGACGATGTCGATACCGTCGCGGATCCGCTGGAAAATGCCCCGCCACTCCTCTTCATGCTGAGTCCGGGAAATCCGGTCGTCCACCCCCGGCGCTTTGGTGCCGGCGATGTAGGGCGAGATCAAGGTCGGCAGGTCGGGGGTCAGGGACTTCGCGTGCCGACCGGCGGCCAGCACGAGTTCGACCTGTTCGGGTTTGTTGCGGCACAGTTCGAACGTGATATACCAGCCGGCGAACGCAGGGTGCTCGCCGAACTGCTCGTAAACCTCCTGCATGAACGCGCGATTGAGTTCCAGGGCCTGCTGCGAGTTGCGGGTCCAGTCGCCGGGATCATAGATGCCCCAGAACAGGCGCATGCCGTTCTGATACGCCAGGTCGAGGAACAGCTCCGCCAGGTTCTCACGGACGGGCATCATGGGGCGGTGGTTACGCAGGACCCACGAGTTGAAGATTGCGTGTTCGCGATAGCCGGCCCGGATGATGATGACCGTGTCGATACCGATCTGGCGCATCACGTCGAAGTCTGCGGCCCACTCGTGCGGGCCCCAGTTCTGACTGGGAATGTCGTGGGTAATTTCGTCGAGGAAGGTGCCGGTGATTCGCATCGAGTGTTTCTCCGCGGTCCGTGGTGGCCCGCTATGGCCGCTGCTGCTCCCCGCCGGCACGCCGCCACGGATGGCGCCGCGCACCGCGCACGGGTTTGCGGGCATTATATAACCTGCGGAGGCTGCTCGAAAGTTTCACTTGCTCAGCTATAGATGTGGGTATGGTGTGGCGCGCACCGGAACCTCAACGGTCCGGGCAGCGCAGCAAGGCAACTAGTTCGGCCAGCTTACGGATCAGACAGTCGCGTGGCGCCGCCCGCAGCGCCAGCTCCTCCAGTTCGAGCGCAAGCTGGAGAACCTCACCGGGCTCGTACGAGGTGCCCGGGCCTTTTTCCGGGATCTGCCGTTCCGGGCGCATGTTCTCCGGTGTCACGAACTTGCGGACGTCAATCCGCTCTTGAAAACGGACGGCGATCTCATGAACGCGGCCGCGGACGCACCGTCCCCGCACGACCCAGCCCGGTGTGCGAACGTCGTGTCCGTCCAGCGCCTTCAGCCACACCGTGCAGGCTGTGGCCGGGTAGAGAAACGTACCGTGCAGAAAGCTGATGCCGCCCGCGGACAGATTACGCGGCCGCACGACGTAAGTGGCGCTCACGCCCACTACCTGGAGAATAATGCCGCCGGGAACGAAATACCGATAACGCGGCGACTGGCGCAGCTCCGGACGGAGGGGAGCGCGCACCGCGTCATCGAGCTCGCGCAGAACGGATCGCTGCTCCTCCTCCGACAAACGCAGCGCATCAACGCAGTCCCGACCCTTGTCCACCGCGTTCTCCCGGGGGTGGGGCGCCTTACGCGACGCCGCAGCCACTTCAAAGCCACTTCAAATATTCAAATTGCGCCCCCCCGAGGGCGTGCTTATACCCCAAAAGTTTGTCCAAGAGGCCCACAGGTGACACGCGGGCGTGGGCCCGCCGTCAGCAGGTCCCCAGGCGACAGCACTGGCCGTCCGAGAACGTGGTAGAATGCCGGTGGTTCCTGTCGGAGTTCGCCCCATGAACGCCGCACGACTTCCTCCCACCTGGACCCTGGCACTGCTTTTCGGACTTCTGCTGCTGAGTCGCGTGCGAGCGGTCGGAGAGCCGCTGGTCCGGCCGCCGCAATGTGCGGGCACGTGGTATCCCGGTGATCCGCAGGCGTTGCGGGAGCAGGTAGATGGCTTGCTGTCGAAGGCTGCCTCGCAGCCGGTCGCGGCAAAGCCGTGCGCGCTGATCTGTCCGCATGCCGGCTACCGCTACAGCGCACCGGTGGCGGCGGCGGCCTACGCGTGCCTGCGCGGACACAGCTACAAGCGTGTCATCGTCATCGCCTTCAGCCACCGGTACGCGGGCCGGTATCGTGGCGTGGACGTGCCGAAAGAGTTGACTGCCTACGCGACGCCGCTGGGAGAGATACAACTGGATCGGGCGGCGTGCGACCGGCTGTTGGAAACGTCGGTCGTCTTCCGCTCCAATCCCGGTGTAGACGCGGGCGAGCATTCGCTGGAGCTGCAACTGCCATTTCTGCAACGCGTGCTCGACCGTTTCACGCTGGTTCCGCTGCTGGTTGGGCAGATGTCCGAGGCGGACTACGCGCGGGCGGCCAAAGCCCTGCTGCCCCTGGTAGACGAAGATACGCTGCTGGTCGCAAGCACGGACTTCACTCACTATGGCCCCAGCTTCGACTACGTTCCTTTCCGGCAGGATGTCGAGCGCCGCCTCCGCGAGCTGGCGGACCAGGCCGCCGCCCCGCTGCTGAACTGCGACTTCGACGGGTTCGTCGCGCATCTGAAGAAAACGCAAGACACGATCTGCGGGCGTGACGCCGTCTGCCTGCTGCTGCGCGTCCTGTCGATGGGCGGCCCCGCACAATCGGTCCGCGCCGCCTTCGACACGTCGGGACGTCAGACGGGCGATTGGACCGACAGCGTCACCTACCAGTCCTTCGTCTTTACACGCGCGCCCGGCCGCCTGTCGCCGCCGGAGCGGGCCGAGCTGCTGCGGCTCGCCCGACAGACGGTGATCGCCCAAGTCACCGGAGGGCCGCTTCCGAAGGTGGAGCCGGAGACGCTGCCTGAAAAACTTCGTGGCCCCGGCGCGTGCTTCGTCACGCTGCAAAACCACGGCGAACTCCGCGGGTGCATCGGAAACATGGTCGCGGAGGGTCCGCTGTACGAAGCCGTGATGCGTAACGCCGTCGCCGCCTGTCAAGACCCGCGCTTTCTGGACAACCCCGTCACGCCGCAGGAGCTGGACCAGCTCCATATCGAGATCAGCTACCTGACGCCGCTGAAGCGTGTGAAGAATCCGGAGGAGATCGTGGTGGGCCGTCACGGGCTGCTGATCGGGCTGGGCGGTCGGCGCGGCGTGCTGCTGCCGCAGGTGGCCTACGAGCGCGGCTGGACGCGGGAGGAGTTCTTGACGCAAACCTGCTTCAAGGCCGGGCTGCCGGGCGACGCCTGGAAGCTGCCGGAGGCCCAGATCGACTGTTTTGAGGCCGAGGTTTTCGGCGAGCCGGAGAAGTAAGCGGCCGCGCGGTCCGTGCCGAGCCGGACCCGCCGCGCAGGAGCGAGGTTCCCATGAGGCACAAAGCACGAAGGACTCGTCGTCAGTTTCTTCAGCATGCCGGGGCGATGGCGGCGGCGGCCGCCTGGCCGCTGCCCCGCTTATGGGCGCAGCAGCCGGAGACGGAACCGGCCCGCGTCCGGGTCGTGATTGCGCGCGACGAGGCCCTGGCCAAAGGCAAGCCGAGCGAGCACCGCGAATTGCTGGAGAAACTGCTGCACGCCGCGGTGCAGAAACTGACTGGCGCCCCAGACGCCGCCAGCGCCTGGCGCACGCTGTTCCGGCCGACGGAGCGGGTCGGGATCAAAGTGAACACGCTCGGGCTGCATGTTCACCCGGAGGTGGCCGACGCGATCGTCTCCGGTCTGCGTCTGGCGGGCGTGCCGGCGGAGAACATCATCATCTGGGACCGCTTTGACACCGAGCTGGCCAAGGCGGGGTTCAAGCTCAACCACACCGGGACCGGCGTGCAGTGCCGGGGGACGGACCGGGAGCGCATCGGGCGCGGGTATCAGGAGACGGTGGAAACAAGCGGGCGGATCGGATCGTGCTATTCACGCATCCTGGCTGAAGAGGTGGACGCATTGATCAGCGTACCCGTCCTGAAAGACCACGGGCTGGCCGGCGTGTCGCTGGGAATGAAGAACTTCTATGGTGCGATCCACAATCCCAACAAGTATCACGAGAACAATTGCGATCCGTTCATCGTCGATGTGGTCGCGCACCGGTTCATTGCCCCCAAATGGCGGCTGACGGTCTGCGACGGGATCCGCGGGCAGTGCCAGGGCGGACCGGGAGTGCAGCCGGCGTATCAATGGCCGTTCGCGGGGCTTATCGTAGGGCGCGATTTCGTGGCCACGGACGCTGTCGGCGCGGATATCATTGAAGCGCAGCGCCGGGAGAAGGGTCTCCCGCCGTTGGCGGACGCAAAACGCCCGCCGCGGTACATCCAGACCGCCGGCGCCCGCGGGCTGGGCGAGTCCGATCTCAGCCGGATCGAGCGCGTCGAGGTGTGAGCAGCGATACGACGTGTACGCCGTCGCCGCACAGCTCCGGACCGTCAGGCAGGGCCGACCGACCGGGCGCTGAGATTTCCACATGGCGACGCTGGAGAACATCGAGAACGTCTTCGCACATCCGTCCCGGCGTGAACTGCTTCGCTGGGGAGCGGCCTGCGGCATGGGCTGCATCGTGGGGTCGTTGGGAGTCGCACACGGCCAGCAGGACACCGCCGGGCCTACGGACCTGCCCGGTCCACGACTGAAAGGCGTCGTCCGACGCCGGGCGATGTTCTGGGAGTCCCGCGACGGCTTGGATGTGCGCTGTACGTTGTGCCCGCGGGCGTGCGAGGTCGGCGACGAAGAGCGCGGATACTGCGGCGTACGCGAGAATCAAGGCGGGGTGTACCAGACGCTGGTCTACGGGACGCTGTGCTCGGCCAACGTGGACCCGATCGAAAAAAAACCGCTGTTTCACTATCTGCCCGGCACAACGGCGTTCTCCGTGGCGACGCCGGGCTGCAACATGGAGTGCAAGTTCTGTCAGAACTGGCAGATCAGTCAGTTCCGCCCGGAGCAGGTGGACAGTACGCCCATCACGCCGGAAGAGCTGGTGGCGGCCTGTCGCGCGCGACAATCGCCGACGCTGGCGTACACCTACTCCGAGCCCGTGGTCTTCTACGAATTCATGCACGACACCGCCGCGCTGGGCCGCGAGCGCGGCGTCGGCAGCGTGATGATCTCGAACGGGTACATTCAGGAACAGCCGCTGCGGCAGCTCTGTCGCCAGCTCACGGGGGTGAAGATTGACTTCAAGTCGTTCCGCGAGCGGTTCTACGAGGAGATGTGCGCGGGGCAGCTCAAGCCGGTGCTAGCGACGCTGGAGGTGCTGAAGGACGTCGGGATCTGGTTCGAGCTGGTAGTGCTCATCATTCCAACGCTGAACGACTCGCCGGAGGAAATTCGGGAATTGAGCGGGTGGGTCGTGCGGCACCTGGGGCCGGACGTGCCGATGCACTTCACCCGGTTTCACCCGACGTACCGGGTGACGAATCTGCCACAGACGCCGGTGGCGACCCTGGACCGCTGTCGGCAGATCGCCCTGGATGCGGGCGTTCACTACGTCTACGTGGGCAACGTGCCGACCCACCCCGGGGAAAACACGGTATGTCATCACTGCGGGCAGGAACTGATCCGGCGTGTCGGGTACCGCATCGCCCGGAATCGATTGAAGGATGGCAAGTGCCCGCAGTGCGGGACGACGATTCCGGGGGTTTGGTCGCAGGAGCAGGCGCTGGCGTTCAAGCCGCGGTAGGCAGGCGGCCACGGGGCTGCGCGCCGGGTCGCATGCCGGTGATTGACGGCCGCTGGCGACCGGTGAGCGCTGCCGTCGCCGGGCTTTCACCTTACAGGCTGGCCAACGATCCGCAAACGAGTTCGGGATAATCGGGATCCGGAAGCGCTTCCGGAATTCACGAGCGGTCTTTGGACGTGCACGCCAGAAAACCGATTATAGGGTTGTGCGGGGGGATCGGGTCCGGCAAGTCGCGTGTGGCCCGGGAGTTCGAGCACCTGGGCTGCCTGGTGATCGACTCCGACCGCCTCAATACGGAGGTCCTTCAGGAGCCGGAAGTGCTGGCGACGCTGCGCCGGTGGTGGGGTGATGAGGTGATCGGGGCGGATGGGCGCCTGGACCGCCGTAAAGTGGCCGACCGGGTATTCGCGGACCCGCAGGAGCGGCGGCGGCTGGAACAGCTCGTGCACCCCTTGATTGAGCAGCGGCGGGCGGCTATGATCAAAGCGGTTGAGAATCATTCGGCGATCAAAGCCATCGTCATCGATTCCCCGCTGCTGTTCGAAAGCAATCTCGATCGCGAATGCGACACGGTTGTCTATGTAGACGCGAGCGAGGGTGAGCGGCTGCGGCGGCTGGCGCAGGAACGCGGGTGGGATGCCGAGGAACTGCGGCGGCGGGAACGTTGGCAGTTAGCACTGACCGAGAAACGCGCGCGGGCTGATTTCATCGTGGATAACGAAGGCCCCGCGGAACGACTTTGTCCACAGGTGGCCGACATCCTCCAAAAGGTGCTGGCGCGGCATAACCCACCGCGCTGACGGAGTGACGGGGCTGACGGTAGGCTCCGGGGAGGATGCGGCCGGCGGGTTACATCCCCGCGCCATTGTCGGGAGCTCACCATGGCGAAGGCCACTACGCGTTCGCGCGGCAGGAAGAAGCCGCAGGACGTCAACGAAACCACGTCCCACGAGACCGAGGGCGCCGTCCAGGACGCGCCGGCGACGGATTCTCCGCCGCAGGATGTCCAGCGCGACGAGTCCCAGTTCGTCGCCACGGAGGCTCTGACGGAGACGGCGGCGCCAGCGCCGGCCGCTCCGACGGAGACCGAGCCGGAAAGCCGACCGGCGGACGAGCATCATCGGCTGCGCAAGCGGCGGGGTGAGTACGACGAGAGTTCCCCCATCGATCGCGAAACGCACGAGAAGTATGAGCGGATCAAGCGCGGGGAGTTGCACATCACCGACCTTCAGAAGATGACCGTCAACGAGCTCCACGAGGTGGCCCGCAAGGAGGGCATCGAGGAGTTCGTCGGCCTGCCCAAGCAGGACCTTATCTTTCAGATCCTCAAGCGACGGATCAACCAGAACGGTCTGCTCTACGGCGAGGGTGTGCTGGAGGTCTTGCCGGACGGCTTTGGGTTCCTGCGCAGCCCTGAGTACAACTACCTGCCCTGCCCGGACGACATTTACGTCAGTCCGTCGCAGATTCGACGGTTCGGCTTGCGCAACGGGCACATCGTGGCGGGTCAGATTCGTCCGCCGAAGGAGTCGGAGCGGTACTTCGCGCTGCTCCGCGTGGAGGCGATCAACTACGAGTCCCCGGAGAAGGTGACGGAGAAAACGAACTTCGAGGACCTCACGCCTTTGCACCCGAACCGGCGGATCTACCTGGAGACGACTCCGAACGAGCTGAACATGCGGATCGTCGATCTGGTGACGCCGATCGGGTTCGGGCAGCGCATGCTGATCGTGGCCCCGCCGCGGACGGGGAAGACCGTGCTGCTCCAGAAGATGGCCAACGCCGTGACGACCAATCATCCGGACGCCTACGTGATCATTTTGTTGATCGACGAGCGGCCGGAGGAAGTGACGGAGATGCAGCGGGCGACCAAGGCGGAGGTTATCAGTTCGACGTTCGACGAGCCGGCCAGCCGGCACGTGCAGGTCGCCGAGATGGTGATCGACAAGGCGCGGCGTCTGGTCGAGTACGGCCGGGATGTGGTCATCTTCCTGGACTCGATCACCCGCCTGGCCCGAGCCTACAACACGGAGGTTCCGCACAGCGGGAAGATTCTGACCGGCGGCGTGGACGCCAACGCGCTACAGAAGCCCAAGCGGTTTTTCGGTGCCGCTCGCAACATCGAAGAGGGCGGCAGCCTGACGATCATCGGGACGGCCCTGGTCGACACCGGCTCGAAGATGGACGAGGTCATCTTCGAGGAGTTCAAGGGCACCGGCAATAGCGAGCTGCACCTGGACCGGCGACTGGTCGACAAACGCATCTGGCCGGCTATCAACATCGCCGCCTCCGGCACGCGGAAGGAGGAACTGCTCCTGCATCCGGAGGAGCTGGAGAAGGTGTACATGCTGCGGCGGGTGCTGTCCGACATGAACCCGGTGGAGGCCGTCGAGCTGCTGCGGAACCGGCTCAGCAAGGTGGAAAACAACCGCCTGTTCCTGGTCACGATGAATCTGGCCTGAACCGGAATTCACAAACTGGCGGCGCGCGTTCAGGACTCGCCACGCGAGTGGCGGGACGGCTGCGCACTGGCGTGCAGGGTTCGGATGCGCGCCGTCGCGCCGCAAGTGGTGATCGAGCCGGCGGCCGGGGCGGCAACCGGCCGGTCAGGTCGCCTCGGCGCACCGGGGGACCGGGGGCTGCGCGGGGCCGGCGGCCAGATCGCGACTGATCCGCTGGCTGCACCATTCCCGACCACACATCGAGCAATAATCCGCGTCTTCGGGCAGGTTGCGATTGCGCAGCCGGCGGGCCACCTCGCCGTCGAAGGCCAGCTCGAATTGGCGCGCCCACTTCAGCTCCGCACGGGCGCGGGCCATGGCATCGTCCCACCGCCGGGCGCCGGGGATGCCGCGGGCCACGTCGCCCGCGTGCGCCGCAATCCGGTAGGCGATGCAGCCCAGTCGCACGTCTTCGATGTCCGGCAGCGCGAGGTGCTCGGTCGGGGTGACGTAGCACAAGAGGGCGGCGCCGGCACGGGCGGCTTCGGTGGCGCCGATCGCACTGGTGATGTGGTCGTAGCCGGGGAATACATCGGTGACAACGGGGCCGAGGACGTAGAACGGAGCATCGTCGCAGATCCGCCGCTGCGTTTCGATGTTGAACGCCACCTCGTTGAGCGGAATGTGGCCGGGGCCTTCGACCATGACTTGGACGCCCGCCTCACGCGCCCGCTGGACGAGTTCGCCGAGCACATGCAGTTCGGCGAGCTGTCCGGGGTCGCTGGCGTCCGCGAGGCAGCCCGGTCGCACGCCGTCGCCGAGCGAATAGGTCACGTCGTATTCCCGCATGATCGCGCTGATCTCGTCGAACAGCTCGTACATGGGGTTCTGGCGATTGTGATGGAGCATCCAGCGGGCCAGCAGCGAGCCACCACGACTGACCAGACCTTGCGTGCGCCGACGGATGAGGGGCAGGTGTTCGCGCAGGATGCCCGCGTGAATCGTGAAGAAATCGACGCCCTGCTGCGCCTGCCGCTCGACGGTGCGCAGAATCGTGTCGTAGTCGAGGTCTTCGATGGGGCGGCCGACAATCATGCTGTAGATTGGCACGGTGCCGACCGGGACCGGGCTGTGGTCGATCATGGCTTGGCGGGTCGCGTCCAGATCGCCGCCCGTCGACAGGTCCATGACCGTGTCCGCGCCATACAGCAGCGCAATACGCAGCTTGCGCAGCTCCTGCTGCGTGTCGCTGGACACCGGTGATGCGCCGAGATTCGCGTTGATCTTCGTGGTGATCGCGCGCCCGATGCCGATCGGATCCAGTCGCCGGGGGGCCCGCTCGCCACGGGCGTACTCCGGATCATCCAGCCACCGCTGCCGCTGCGCGACGGTCTGGTTTACCCACAGCCCGCCGATCCCTGCGTCACCGTCGTCCCTCCGTCGCCCCACCGGCGCCGGCCCAGCGTCCGTCGCCGCGTCTTGCCGGGTTGTCGGCGCCGCTCCACTGGATCCCGCCAGGTGGCGGACGTTGGCGGGGATGACCAGTCGCCCCGCGGCAACTTCCTGACGAATAAAGTCGGCCGCAACGTTCTCGCGCTGCGCCACCCGCCGCATCTCGGGAGTGATGATCCCCTTTCGTGCCGCCTGAAGTTGAGTCATGGTAATTCCTTGTCCGGCGCGAACCGCAGGTCAGCGGGGAGGCGGCGTGGCCAGTATGGGGTTGTTCTGCGCTGCGGGCGGGAACATCCGCAGGTCGGAAACGCCCGGCGAAGTGTCACCATGCTTCCCTACGCAGCCGGCCGCGGGCCGCACCGTGCGACCTGCCGCCCGTCGCTGATCAGGTTCAGAGGGTCTCCGGACCGACCGTGTCCGGATCTCATGTCCGCCGCGGCGGACCGCCCCTAGCCAATCTGAAGTGTATCCCGCGGTGTTCAAGTCGCCAAGTTGAAAGCCGGGAAACCGTGGTCCGCAGCGCGTTGCCCCGGCTGGGCGTTTGGACTACGCTCGCCGCCATGAAGCTCGACGGGAAATTCATCGTCATCGACGGCCCGGACGGCTCCGGAAAAGGCACGCAGCTCGAGCGACTGGCCCAATGGGTGACCGCCCAAGGTGGTCGCTGCGTCCTTGCCCGCGACCCCGGCGGAACCACGATTGGCGACCGCATCCGCCACGTGCTCCTGGGCTATGACCTGTCGCAGATGGACCCCCGCTGCGAGACGCTGCTCTTCATGGCGTCGCGGGCGCAGCTCGTGGCCGAAATCATCCGGCCGGCGCTGGCGGCGGGTCAGACCGTGCTGTGCGACCGCTTCATCTCCGCGACCTGCGCGTACCAGGGGGCCATCGGCGTCCCCCTCGAAGACATCCTGACCCTCGGACGGCTGGCCGTCGGCAACACCTGGCCGGACCTGACCATCATTCTCGACGTCCCGCCGGAGGTCGGCTTCGCCCGCACCGGCCGCAAACCGCACCATGTGAACGCGCGACGCGACACGGGCCAGATGAGCATCTTTGAAGGGGCGTCGGCGGACGCGATGGAGCGGCGGCCATTGGAGTTCCATCGTCGCGTACGGCAGATATTCCGTACGCTGGCGGGCGCTTACCCGGGCAGGGTGGAGGTGATCGACGGCACGCGAGACGCTGAAGCAGTCTGGACGGATGTGCGGGAGGCCGTGGAACGTGCTGCGGCTCAGTGATATCCGGCATCAGGAGCGGGCGGTGTCGATCCTGCGCCGCGCCCTGCGCAGCGGACGGATGCCGCATGCGTATCTGTTCAGCGGCCCGGCCGGCGTTGGCAAGGAGACGGCGGCGCGGGCCCTAGCCGCGCGCCTGCTGTGCGGGGACGAAAAACTCCCGCCGGAGGCCGACGCGTGCGGTCGGTGCCCGTCGTGCCATTTGATGGCCACCGATAACCACCCGGACTTCCACCTCATTTACCGCGGGCTTCATCGGCTGCATCCGGATCCGGCGGTTCGCGCGCGACGCGGCCTTTTCCTGGGGGTGGACCTGGTGCGGCACTTTGTCATCGAACCGGCCGGAACCAGGCCAACGCACGGGCGCCGGCGGGTATTCCTTTTCCGCGAAGCCGAGCGGATGAACGAAGAAGCCCAGAACGCACTGCTCAAGACGTTGGAGGAGCCGCCCGGCGCCGCGTGCCTGATCCTCGTCACGTCGTCGGCCGAGCGTCTGCTCCCCACGATCCGCTCGCGCTGCCAGCACGTCCCGTTCGGGCATCTGCCGCTGGACTACGTCGCGCAGGAGCTTTCCGCCCGCTGCAACCTCGACACGGATGACGCCCGCGCTTTGGCGGCGATCTCCGACGGACGCCTGGGCGTCGCGCTCGAGTGGCACCGGCTCGGCGTGCTCTCCGCCCTGGAGGTGGTCGCCGAGTGCCTGGAGCGGCTGCCGGCCGGCGACGTCGAGATGTTCGGCAAGACGCTGGTGGAGCTGGCCACGCAACTGGCCGAGCGCGGGCGCCGCGCGGACCGCGAGGAGGCGGACGACCTCGAGCCGACGGAGGCGGAAGATACTGGGTCGGTGTCCGGCAGTACCGTCCCCACCGACGAACTGCGCGATGCACTGAAGCTCGTGCTTGCGCTCGTGGCTGCCCTGCAACGCGAGGCGCTGATCAACCGCCTGGGAGCCGCCGAAGTCTCGCACCTGCACCGCCTGCGCCGACGCGCGGCGGCGATCGCCGCTGCCGTGTCGGCACTGCGCATCGAAAACGGGGTGCAGGCGGTCGTCGAGGCGGAGCGGATGCTCGACGCGAACGTGTCGCCGCAACTGGTGTGCGAACGTCTGGGCGTGGCACTGCTGGGCGAGCGACCGGTGTAGTCACCAGCGCGTTCGGCCGGGATAATCCCCAGGATGCTGCGCTTTGCCCTGCGACGGCTGCTGACTTTCCCACTGCTGCTGCTCGTCATCTACACCTGCGCCGTGCTGTTGCTCCTGGCCGCGCCCGGGACCGGTCTCGAAGGCGGAGAAAAGGAGCTGCCGCCCGAAGTCCTCCAGCAGAAGAAGATCGCGTACAACTACGAACGCATGACGCCCGACGGCCGGATCGAGCCGGTGCCCTGGTGGGAACGATACTTCTGGATCTGGCCCCGGCGACTGGTCTGGGACGGCGACCTCCCGGCCCACCAGTACGAAGACTGGACGGTCGTCGAAATTCTCCGGTCGGCGCTGCCGGTCTCGCTCCAGCTCGGCGTGCTGGCCCTCGGCATCGCGGTCGTGCTTGGGATCGGCGGGGGCTGCGCCGCGGTCGCGTTCCGAGGCCGCTGGCTCGAACACCTGTCCGTCGGCTTGTGTCTGATCGGCATCTCCCTGCCGACGTTCGTGATCGGCGCGGTGCTGCTGATCGTGTTCGCGTTGTGGCTGCGGGCCGTGCCGGTCGGTGGCTGGGGCTCGCCGACGCAGGCCATCCTGCCGGCGGTGACACTGGCCCTGCCTTACGCCGCGTACATCGCGCGACTTACGCGCTCGGCCCTGCTGGACGCCTACAGCGAGGATTACATCCGCACGGCCCGCGCGCGCGGCGTGAGCGAGTTCCGCGTCTTGTTCGACCACGCCCTGCCCAACGCATTGCTGCCCGTGCTGAGCTACCTCGGGCCGGCGGCCGCTGCGATTTTCACGGGCTCCTTCGTGGTCGAGCGGATCTTCATGATCCCGGGCATGGGCACGCACGTTGTCGAGTCGATCAACAATCGTGACCAGACGCTCATCCTCGCGACGGTGCTGGTCTACGCCGTCTTTCTGGCGAGCTTCAATCTGCTGGTCGACCTGCTGTACGGAGTAATCGACCCGCGGATCCGCGTCGGGGCGCAACACACATGAACGGAGCTCAGCCGGGCGTCTGGAACCGCTTCCGGAGGCACCATGCGGCGGTCGCCGGCGCCGTCCTCCTGCTGCTTATGTTCGCTGCCTGCGTCATCTCGCTGCCGTGGTCCGTCCACGGGATGCGGCACCAGCAGCTCACACAGGCTCTCTCGCCCCCGTCCCGTCAGCATCCCCTCGGGACCGACGAGGTCGGCCGGAGCCTTCTGTGGCGCACCCTGTACGGGGGCACCCTATCGCTCAGCCTCGGCTTGCTCGCAGCCGGCGTGGCCGTCGTCATCGGTACCACGTACGGCGCGCTGGCGGGTTACGTGGGCGGCCGCACCGACGAAATCATGATGCGCATCGTCGACGTGCTCTATGCGCTGCCGTACATGCTCCTGGTCATGCTGTTCACCGTCTCGATCGGCGCGTGGCTGCAAAAGGCCGGCGTGCTCGGCGGGGAGTGGGCCCGCTTCGTCGTCCTGACGCTTGCAATTGGGGGCGTGAGCTGGCTGAATCTCGCCCGCGTCGTCCGCGGGCAGGTCCTGTCCCTGCGGGAACAGCCGTTCATCGAGGCCGCCCGGGCACTCGGTCTGCCCACAACCCGCATCGTCTTCCGTCACCTGTTGCCGAACCTCATCGGCCCCGTCGTTGTCTTCGGCACGCTGGCCGTACCCCAGGCGATCCTCCAGGAATCCTTCCTCAGCTTCCTGGGCGTCGGCGTGCAACCGCCGCAAGCCACCTGGGGCTCCCTGGCGGCCGACGGCGTGCGGCTGCTGAACCCCGTGCGCTTTGACTGGTGGCTGCTCGTGTTCCCGTGCAGCGCCCTGTCCTTGACGCTGCTGGCGCTGAATTTCGTCGGCGACGGGCTGCGCGACGCCTTCGACGTCCGCCGGGAGCGGTGACGCGTTCGGCCACGCAGCGCGACGACCCACCCAGATCGGCAGCGCCCTGTCACGGTGGGCCCCGTCGACACACGAGGATCAAGTCCACGCTGGAGGTCGCCTCGTAGGGGGTCTCCTGAAATGACCCGAAGCACTGCACTTCGGTCCCGCCGGTCGCCGTCGCCGCGGCACGCAGCTCGCCTTCCCGCAGTCCCAGGAATCTGGCGGCGTGCGTGCGGCTGTGCAGCTCGCCGCCCATCAAGCTCAGGTCCAGAAGATCAATGAATCCATAGTCGCCCACCCGGTGCACGCCTTTGAGCAGAATGCGCTGGTTCGCGGGCTTCGGCAACAGCACACATTTCTGCCAGGCGGTCGGCCCCTCCGGTAATCGCCACAAGTTCAGAACCTGCACGATGCACACGCCCCCCGGGCGCACGGCGGTCACCAGGTTGCCCACCGCCCGCGCCGCCGTCGCGCGGTCCGGCGCCAAAGCCAGCGAATTGCCGACGCAAATGGCTGCATCAAAGCCACCGGCGGCCGGACAGGGCTCGGCAAAAGACCGCTGAACCCAGGACAGACCGGCGCGGTCGCCGTAGCGTGCTCGACAGTATTCCACCATCCGGCTGTCCAGGTCGGCCCCCTCGACCTCCAGCCCCCAGGAGCGGAACAAGAGCGCGTGCCGGCCGGTACCACAGGCGGCGTCGAGCACGCGACGTGCGCCGACGTGCTGAAACTGCCGCTGGTAAAAGGGGGTTTCGTGGGCCAGCCGTTTCGGCCAATCGACCAGCGCCTCATAGGTTTCCGGGTCCGGCTCGAACGCCGCTGCTGGCGCAGGGGCCGACGATTCACTTGCCATAACGCTTCTGAAACTCCTCCATCTGCCGCTGGCGGCGCTCCTTCTCCGCCGGATCCATCTTGTTCAGATACCACTGGTGATTGGCCGAATTCAGCATCTCCTCCAGCCGGCGTGCGAGGGTGTCGGCCGCCGCGACTTTCTGCGCCTCGCCCGTGCCGCGCGCGGTAGCGACCAGATGCTCCAGCTCCGGTACAAACTCGGTATAGAAATGCTTGGCCACTTCGTAGGTCCCATGCCAATGCGTATAATCCGGCCCCATCATCGAGGCCCCATGCCGAGCGCGCCGCCCTTCGTGATGCCAGATCTCATACCAGATAAAATCCAACTTGTTTGAGAATTCCGCGGGTTTCAGCAGCGGCTTGGCCAGATTGTACAGCTCCTGGCCCGGCTTCGCGAACTTGTCGTGATAAAGCTCCACAACGGCGTCATACTGTACATAGAAATTGTCGACCCACTGCGGCTCATGGCAGGCGCGGCACACGTCCTTCATCGCGGCCCGGCGCGTCTCCCAGTTGATCTTCGCCGAGGGCAGACCCAGCTTGGCATCGCTGACTTCGGGGCGGATGGAAATGGCAGGCCGGTTGTTCCAACTGATGCGCAGGCCGACGTCGTGCGACACGGGCTGCCGGGGCGTGGCGCTCATGTGGCACGTGGCACACGTCGGGGCAGCGCTGTAGTCTTCGCCGACCACCCACTTGGGCGAGTCCAGATTCAGCTTGTCCCGGTGCGCCCGGTAGGCGATGCCATGCTTGCTCTCGTAGTATATTTCCATCTGCGGATGGTCCGGCCCCATATGGCACTTGCCACAGTTGTCCGGATTCCGGGCCAAGGCGACCGAAAAGGTGTGGCGGCTGTGGCAGGCCGCGCACGAACCCTCGGAGCCGTCCGGGTTGATTCGGCCGATCCCGGTGTTCGGCCAGGTAGCGGGGTCGAGCTTCCCGCCGGGCAGAACTTTGACCTCGGAGCCGTGGCATTGCCAGCAGCCCAGTACGGCGGAGGCCGCCACGCCGTTCTGAAAGGCGGGCGTCACCAGACCGCGATTACCCTCCACCACCTCGGCGAGCGTGTTGTCCAGCGACCCGAGAATGCGTCCACCCTTGGAGTGGTGCGACTCCGAGAACTCCTGGCTTTCCCGCGCGTGGCAGCGCGCGCAGTCTTTCGGAGAGACGATGGTCGCGATCCACTGCCCCTCGTGCCGGAACGCGTCCGGCTCTCCCTCCTGAGCGCTATGACACTCGTAGCAGCCGATGTTTGCCCGGTAATGCTTACTGTTGCCCCACTGTTGGTAAATGGCGGGATTTTCGCGCTTGTGGCACTCAATGCAGGCCGCGCTTTCCCGCGACAGCTCTGTGAGGCCCCAGGTCTGCGACCACGCCTCCAGGCCCCCCGCCGCCACAAGGCCCCATACCACGCCCGCGAGTCTGGCTATGCACCGCATAGGTATACACCTCCACCCTTATCGTGCCTCGCCGTGCTGCCTTGCATAACGCAGCGCGCCGGACAGCACGGGCACCGACACGCGCACCAGAACCGTGTAGACCAGCAGACCGAACGCCCAGATGCCCAGACACACCAGCACCTCGCGGACCGTCGGGCGGTATTCGACGATTTCCCCGAGCGGCGTCGGCACGAACGCGGGTACGATCAGCCCCATGCCTTTTTCTATCCAGATGCCCACCACCACGAGCACACAGGCCGTGTTCAGCACGCGCAGACCGCGCGAGGCCGGCAACACCAGCAGCAGTGTCGCGAGCGCGTCGAACAGAATCGCCATCCAGATCCAGGGCACCAGGGCGTTGCGTCCGGCCAGCCCGAAATACAGGTAGCGGGCCGACGCCACATGCGCGGTGTCGGAGTAGAATTCCGTAAAGACCTCGCAACCGAGCAGAAACAGATTGATGAGCATCGCCACCTGGACGATGCGGCGCAGCGTGAGCAAGGCATCATCCCGGACCTGGTGCGCCGTAAAGCGGCGCACGATCTGGAGCGTCAATATGATCAACGCCGGACCGGCGGCAAACGCGCTCGCCAGGAAGCGCGGTGCGATGATCGCCGAGTTCCAGAACGGCCGGCCACCCAACCCTACGTACAGAAAGGCCGTCACCGTATGAATGCTGACCGCCCAGACGATGGCGATGAAAACGAAAGGCACGTAGAAAACCCACGACGGCGTCCGCCCGCAATATGCACAATACAGTAGATAGCCGCAGATGTGCAGGTTCAGCAGCAGATAGCCGCTGAGAGCGATTACATCCCAGGTCAGCATCGAGATGGGAAAGTTGAACCGCCAGAATATGTGGTGAAACCGGTCGGGGCGTCCCAGATCGACCGTCACAAACAGCAGGCACATCAGGATGACGGCGATCGCGAGCAACTCGCCGAAGATCACCACGTCATGCAAATGCATATTCCGGTATACGTAGACCGGAATAACCAGCATGGCTGCCGCGGCCGCAAGCCCGACGAGGTAGGTAAAGTTGGCGATGTACAGGCCCCAGGAAACCTGGTCCGTCATGCCCGTGACGACCAGGCCATAGACAAGCTGCTGACACCAACTGTACAATCCGATGAGCGCGACGACCGTCAAGGCGGTCATCCACGCGTAGTAGCGCCAGTCGCCGACGAAGCTGAGGCGGGCGCACGCGGCCAGAAAGGACAGATAGCGCCTCACGCCTCTTCCTCCCGCGGCTCGACCGGTGCGATCGGTTCGGCGTACCGGCTGCCCCGTTCATCGAAGTAGTAGAAGAAGCGCGGGAGCGTTCCGACGTCTTCCTTGAGCACGAAAACCCGTTTGTGGCGTAGAATATAGGCCACCTCGCTATCGGGATCGAGAACGTTGCCGAACTTGCGTGAGCCCGTCGGGCAGACCTCCACGCAGGCCGGCAGGCGTCCGCGCCGGGTCCGATGCAGACAAAACGTACATTTCTCCATTACGCCACGCGGCCGCGGCCGGTTGGAAAGATACGCCATATCCGGATTGATCTGATCCGCGGGAAGCTGGGGCGTGGCGAAATTGAAGCGTCGCGCCCAGTACGGACATGCGGCCTCACAATACCGGCAGCCGATGCACCAGTCATAGTCGATCACGGTAATCCCGTCTGGCTCCTGCCAGGTCGCCTCGACTGGACATACCTTGACACAGGGCGGCTTGGCGCACTGGTGGCACTGAACGGGCATATAGTAACAGTCGGACTGCGGCACGATCGCAGGGTTGTAGTGATGCTCGGCCGTTTCCAGGTCGATGCTGCCCTTTTCCATCTGGAGCACACGGATGTATTGGATTTCCGGCGCGCGGGAAGTGTTGTTTTCCTGCACACAGGCATACACACATTTGCGGCAACCGATACAGCGACTGATGTTCAGCGCGTAGACGAACTCCACGCCCGTCAGGGGAGGCGGATCATCGACCCGTGCCGCCACACCATAACGCTTCTCGACTTCCCGGGCGATGCGCGCCAGCACCGCCCGCTTGTCTTCCGCCGTCATCTCCTTGTAGTGCTTCTGAAGAAAAGTCTCGAGGGACGGGCGGTCCTCGGGGGCCAGCGAACGCAGCGGGGACAACGCCGCCGCCACCGCGGACGCCCCCGCCACGGCTGCGGCTCCTTTTTGCAGAAATCCGCGGCGCGTCAGGCCGGGTGCCGTCGGGGTCGGCTCGCCGGCCGCGCGATTCGTATCACTGCTCACCGCCGCACCTCCTCCGATGGGTCGGACCCTGCCGGGGGCTCGGCCCCCGGCCGCCACGGCAACTCTGCACCCGTCTGCCGGTAAACCCGCAGCGGATTTCGCAGACGTTCGCGTTCCACCGCCGACACCGGCTCCCCCATGCGCAGCGTGTGCGGCGGCGGAGCCGGCGGCATGGGCGGGAACGGCGGCTGATGCGGGTCATGGCACTCGATGCATCGGCGACGCTCCTGAGGACCGGCCCGGACGTCCCAGTATCCGTTCGTCCGCCCGTGCGAGCCATGCAGCCAATCGCGGTACACAGGTCCGTGGCATTTGGCGCACAGCAACTGCGGCTGGTCCGCGGGAATCTCCCGCCCCCAGTCGTCCACGTACGCGTCCCGGTTGGTCAGGTGGTGGCAGTTAAAGCAGCGCGTGTTGATGCCGTGCCGCAGTACCACCTCGCGGTGCTGCGTGAGCGAGCGGGTCGTCTCCGGCGGCGAGGCGAACAGCCGATGGCAATCGCTGCACCGGTACGTAAACCCGGCCAGCACGATTTCCGGCTTCAACTTGGGCCGACGCACCGGGCGGGGATCCGTGACCCACGACGCCACGGGGGTCGGTGGGCCGACCGGACTCGCAAAGTCCCACGGTCCGGCCGCCAGCGCGACCGCGAGGAGTGCAAAGACGGTCGGCACGGCCACCGCGCGGATCCGCTCCGCAAATACCGGCGGTCCTGGCCCGGACGGCCGAAGTGAGCTCACACGCCGCCTCCTACCCATCAGGCCGCTGAACCGCACAACAGGGTACAGTTCCCCTGCGGCCTGCAAATTGACCTGGATCAAGAAACTAAGGGCGCCGCGCCCGCGGGGGGCGGAAGTCGGCCCGATGGATGGCAGCCGCCCCACTGCGCGACAGCAGGGCTGTTAAGCACCGGTGGCGGTCGCGACCTTGGCCTCGACTTGCTTCTCGAAGGAATACGCCTCGCCGGAGGCGTCGACGACGACCGTATCTCCCGGCCCGAAGTCGCCCCGCAGGATGCGCTTGGCCAGCGGGTTCTCGATCTGTTGCTGGATCAGCCGCTTCAGCGGCCGCGCCCCATAGACAGGGTCGTAGCCATCCGTCGCGAGCTGTTCCTTGGCCGCTTCGGTGAGGACCAGGCGGATGCCGGCGGGCTGGAAGCCGGCGCCGCCCGCCGTAGCTCCTTCTAAACGGCGTTGGAGCAGCGCGATCTGCCGCTCCACGATGCCGCGCAGGTCGGCTCGCGTCAGTCGGCGGAAGACGACGATTTCGTCGATTCGGTTTAGAAACTCGGGGCGGAAGTGCTTTTTGAGTTCCTCGCGGACCTTCGCCTCGATTTCGATGTCCGCCGAGTCGAGCACGTCCGCGGTTCCGCGCGCGCCGGACACGCGCAGCCGGCCCCCGGCGGGGGATGAGCCGCCGGCCGCCAGCGCCGCGATATGCTCGCTGCCGATGTTGCTGGTCATCACGATGATCGTGTTGCGGAAATCGACCGTACGCCCGTGCCCGTCGGTCAGGCGACCGTCGTCCAGCACCTGCAACAGGACGTTGAACACGTCGCGATGCGCCTTCTCAATCTCGTCGAGGAGGATGACGCAGTACGGCCGCCGATGGACCGCCTCGGTGAGCCGGCCGCCCTCTTCGTAGCCGACGTAGCCCGGGGGCGCTCCGATCAGACGGGCAACGCTGTGCGGCTCCATGAATTCGCTCATGTCGATTCGCACAAACGCGGCCTCATCGTCGAACAGGAACTCCGCCAGCGCTTTGCACAGCTCCGTCTTTCCGACCCCCGTCGGGCCCAGGAACAGGAATGAGCCGATCGGGCGGTTGGGATCACTCAGCCCCGCGCGGGACCGCCGGACCGCGTCGGAAACCACCTGGACCGCCTCCTCCTGACCGACAATCCGTTCGTGCAGCCGTTCTTCCATTTTGAGCAGTTTCTCCCGCTCGCCCTCCACCAGGCGCGCCACGGGGATGCCCGTCCACTTGCTGACCACCTCGGCCACTTCCTCCGCGGTCACCTCCTCACGCAGCAGACCGCGACCGTCGCGGTGCAGCTCGGCCAGCTTCTGCTCCCGCTCGCGCAGCTTCTTCTCCAGTTCCGGCAACTCGCCGTACCGGATGCGGGCGGCCCGCTCCAGGTCCCCGCGGCGCTGGGCGTCTTCCAGCTCCGTCTGGCGGGCATCCATCTGCTGCTTGAGGGACTTGATCGCCTCGATGGCGGCCTTCTCGTTCTCCCACTGGGCCGTCAGAACCCGATCCCGCTCCTTCAGCTCGGCCAGCTCCTTCTCGTTCAGCTCGAGCTGCCGGCGACTGCCTTCGTCCTTTTCCTTCTTCAGCGCCTCACGCTCGATTTCAAGCTGCATGATCCGGCGGCGGAGCTCGTCCAGCTCCGCCGGCAGCGAATCATTCTCGATCCGCAACCGGGACGCCGCCTCGTCGATCAGGTCGATCGCCTTGTCCGGCAGATGGCGGTCACTGATGTAGCGGTGCGAGAGGACCGCCGCCGCGACCAGCGCGGCGTCCTGGATCCGCACGCCATGGTGAGCGTCATAGCGTGGTTTCAGGCCCCGCAAAATGGCGATGGTGTCCTCGACCGTGGGCTCTCCGACGTAGATGGGCTGAAAGCGGCGTTCCAGCGCCTTGTCCTTCTCGACGTGCTTGCGGTACTCGTCGAGGGTGGTGGCGCCGATGCAGCGCAGCTCACCCCGGGCCAGAGCCGGCTTGAGGAGATTGCCGGCGTCTGGGGAACCCTCCGTGCGGCCCGCCCCCACGATCGTGTGCAGCTCGTCGATGAACAGGATGATCTGACCGTTGGACTGCACCACGGCCTGAATGACTGCTTTGAGTCGCTCCTCGAACTCCCCCCGGTACTTCGCTCCGGCAATCAGGGCGCCCATATCCAGCGCGACCACCTTCTTGTCCTTGAGCGCCTGGGGGACGTCTCCGGCGAGTATTCGCTGCGCCAGACCCTCCACGATCGCCGTCTTGCCGACCCCGGCCTCACCGATCAGCACCGGGTTGTTCTTCGTGCGGCGCGCCAGCACCTGCATGCAGCGGCGAATCTCCTCGTCCCGGCCAATAACCGGATCGAGTTTTCCTTGCCGCGCCATCTCGACCAGGTCGCGCCCGTACCGCTTGAGCGGCTCGTACGTTTCTTCCGGAGTCTGAGTGGTGACGCTCGCGCTGCCGCGGACCTCCTTGAGCGCCGCCAGAATGTCATCGCGGGTGGCGGCACAGAGCCGCAGAATCTCCTTCGCGTCGCTGGGCACTTCGGCCAGCGCCAACAGCAGGTGCTCGACGGAGATGTACTGGTCCTTCATGCGGGTCGCTTCGCGCTCGGCTGCATTGAGCACGTCCATAAAGCTCCGGTGGGCTGCCAGCGAACCGCCCGTCTGTTTCGGCAGGCGGGCCAATTCGCTTTCGGTCATGCTGCGAATTTGACCGACGGAGGCGCCCGCCTTCTCAAGCAGTGGGACAACGATGCCCCCGTTGCCGCCGACCTCGGGCGATACCAAGGCGGCCAGCAAGTGGAGGGGCGTGACTTCGGGGTTGCCCAGCGCCTGGGCACGCTGCTGGGCCCCTTGAATCGCCTCCGCGGCCTTGATGGTGAACCGGTCCATCTGCATGGCGTTCCGTCCTTTCCGGGCAGACCAACGCCGGTCGGCCCGTGACGGAAGCATTGCACCCGACGTGCCAGTTCCGGGCGCGCCGTTAGTAATTATTTGAAAAAGACTTGCAGTCTACGCGTTCGGGCAGGGCGCTGCCAGATTGGCACGGCCGGCACGCACTGCCTCCCCGCGAACCCCCCAACAACAGCCCCGACGAGGTCCCGCCCGCCGCCCCTTTGCCGGGCCCAGAAACTCGCCTCCTGACTATCGCGGGTGCAGCAAGGCCAGCACTTCCGCGCGTGTGCTCTGGTTCGTGTGCATGATCCCGCGCAAGGCCGAAGTCACCATGATGCTGCCGGACTTCCGTACCCCGCGACAGGTCATGCAGGTGTGCACGGCCTCCAGGACCACCGCGCACCCCTTCACGTGCAGACGCCGGGCCAGCAAGTCCGCAATCTGCGACGTGAGGCGCTCCTGCACTTGCGGGCGATGAGCGTACGCATCGACGATGCGGGCCAGCTTGGACAAGCCCAACACCTTGCCCCCGGGGATGTACGCGATGTGGGCCTTGCCCTCGAACGGCATCAGATGATGCTCGCACGTGCTATTGAACGGGATGTCCCGCAAGACGACCAACTCGTGGTGATCCTCGTCAAACAGCGTCTCCAGGTGCTTCTCGGGGTCCTGTTGCAACCCGTCAAACAGCTCGGCGTACATCCGGGCCACACGGGCCGGCGTCTTGCGCAGCCCTTCGCGATCCGGATCCTCACCAATCGCCAGCAGGATCTCGCGCACCGCCCGCTCGATGCGCGGCAGGTCGATAGCCGACTTCTTCCTAGCCCGTGCCATCTCCGCTCACCTCGGCCCGGCGTACCCCGCGTCGACCTCCGCCCCACGCCGGAAAGGCCGACACCGCCCTAATCCTCATTGTTATTCCCCGGTCCGGGCGGCTGCGGATCGGGGATGTTCAACCGCTCTATGGATGTAGCCCGCCCCGTCGTGGCGTCCACCTCAACCAACACGCCGCACAGCCGCACGTCGTCCGTCGCCACCGCATACGGGTGCGGCACGCCCGTCACCAGCGAACGGACGACGGCATGCCGGTCCCGGCCCAGCACGGAATCGTAGGGGCCGGTCATCCCGAGGTCGGTGATATACGCCGTCCCACGCGGCAGAATCCGCTCGTCGGCGGTCTGGATATGGGTGTGCGTGCCCACGACGGCGGTGACACGGCCGTCCAGGTACCAGCCGAGCGCGACCTTCTCGCTGGTCGTCTCCGCATGGACGTCGCAGACGGTCACGGTCACGTCGGGCGGCAACGTGCGGAGCAACCGGTCGGCGGCATGGAACGGGCAGTCCGCCCGCACGTTCATGAAGGTCCGCCCCAGCACCGTGAAAACCGCGACCCGCGCGCCGTTGCGGGCCGTCGCGATCACCAGCTCGCGGCCGACGGCCTCCGGGGGAAGGTTCGCGGGGCGCACAACGCGGTCGGACGATTCCAGCAACGCGATCGTCTCGTGCCGCTTGTAGACGTGGTCGCCCAGCGTACACACGTCCACGCCGTAATGCCGGAGCTTGGCAAACATGGGCGCGGTCAGGCCGCTGCCGGCGGCGGCGTTCTCGGCGTTCGCAATAACGAAGTCAATACTCCGCTCGCGCACCAGCAGAGGAATGACCTGAGAGCAGACGTGCTTGCCCGGGCGTCCGACAATATCACCGATGATCAACAACCGCATCCGCGCTCTTTTCCAGCGCTCGCGCTCGCCGAAGGATCGTACCGAGTCCGACGCCGCTTACCGCGTCCAGTCGTCGGGGCACCCCCGAGGAAAGCCCGGGGAGACCTCATCTGCCGAGTATAGTGCGGCGCGCTGCGGGAACAACCGGCGATTGTCTACGCCGGCGGCCGACAGCGCGCGCAGGGCGTGTAGCCGCGCGCCTTGGCTTCCTGAAGCGGAATCGGGCGTCCTTTGCCGCGTGCCGACGGGCAGTCGCGCCGGTGGTACTTCTTCCCGTGCTCGGTCACGTAGACCAGCTCGTCCGTACCGTGCGGCGATGCGGGGCGCGAAGTCGCCGAAGATGCTGGGCTGGGAGCACCCAGAGGCGCTGGCTGTGAGGTTGAGCGGCGGCCCCACACCCCCTTGCCCTGCGCCCGGGCCCGCTCTTCGTACGCCCGCAACAGGCGCGAATACGCGCCCGTGCGGTCGCTGTCGCACGTGGCGTAACCCAGGCGCACCAGCTCCAGATTGACGAACAACCCGTCTGGGCAGCGGAACACCCACGTAGCGCCCGTGTCCTCAGCCCGCCCCGGGTCAGCGTCCGGCTCGATAAAAACGAGCTCGCCCAACAAGACCCGCACGAGAAATTGCCGCGCCTCCTCGGCGGCTTGCCGGTCATCGGGCAAACGGACGCCCGCGAGACGAACCGTCCGGCTGCCATCATCCGTCTGAACCACAACCCGGTCTTCCGCGGGCACCGCAAGAACTGTGCACGAAGGCCGAGCATCGCAGTCCACGCTTGGCGGTCGCGGCAGCGGGCCCTCTGTCGCCTTCGCCTGAACCGCCCCAAGGGCTATCAACACCAAGGCGCAGTGGAATGCGCGCGGGATGCTACGGCGAATATTGCGTGTCAACGCCCTGCTCCGCTTGCGAAACAGGCTCGCTACCAGGCATACGCTTCAGGGGCCGGACCACCGGGGCCGGGGAAGATCTCATCCAATCGGGCCACCGTCTCGTCGCTCAGCTTCAAGTCCAAGGCCCGCAAGGCGTCATCAAGCTGCTGCATCGTCCGCGGCCCGATGATCGGCGCGGTCACCGCCGGATGACGCAGAACCCACGCCAGGGCCACGTCGGCGGGCGGCTGTCCGATTTCCGCGCACAGGCGCTCGAACGCTTCAATCTTTTGGCGACTGCGCGCCAGCTCTTTCTGGGCCCACTCGCCGGCCCGACGACCGTCTTTGGCCTGCAAGGCGCCCCCTGCCAGCACGCCGCCGGCCAGCGGACTCCACGGGATCACGCCGACGCCATACGCCTGACAGGCGGGCAGCACTTCGAGTTCCACCTGTCGGTAGAGCAGGCTGTACTTGCTCTGCTCAGAGACGAGTCCCAGGAAGTTCCGTCGCCGGGCAGCCTCGTTGGCCTGCACGATGTGCCAGGCCGCGAAGTTGGACGATCCGACATAGAGGACTTTGCCCTCACGAACGAGCTGTTCCATCGCCTGCCAGATCTCGTCCCAAGTGGCCTCGCGCCATACGTGATGCACCTGGTACAGGTCGATGTAGTCGGTCTGAAGGCGGCGCAGGCTGCCCTCGCAGGCCCGCTTGATATGCAGGGCGGACAGTCGGCTCGTGTTCGGCCAGTCCCCCATCTCGCCATAGACCTTGGTGGCGAGGACCGTTCGCTCGCGGCGTCCGCCGCCCTGGGCGAACCATCGTCCGATAATCTGCTCGGTGATACCTTCGCCCTTCTTCCAGCCGTACACATCCGCGGTATCGAAGAAGTTGATGCCCAGCTCGTGGGCATGGTCCATGATGCGGAAACTGTCCGCCTCGGTGGTTAGCGGACCGAAGTTCATCGTGCCCAGACAGAGCCGGCTTACCTTCAGGCCCGTGCGCCCCAGGTTCACGTATTGCATGGCAAACACCTCCGCGGTCATCCGCCCGGCGCGCCGCCCAGCCTACTGAAGAAGCATATGTTCGGCCGCATCAAAACGCGGATCGATCTTGGCGCGCATCTCGGCGGTATCGTGTACGGGGCCGCGCTCGTCCCGAACCAGCGCCTCGAACCAGTCCACCATGCCGAGCCAATCCCGGACACTGATGTACTCGCTCGCGATCTTCTGCCGACGCGTATCCATGTTGTGGTAGTTGCCGAGAGCGACGCAGATGCCCGTGGCCGCGTATCCGTACGCCAGGAAGGGGTACGCCTCGCACACGCCGCCGTCCATCAGTTTCCGCTGATACCGGAACGTCTTCCGCCGGTGACGGAGATTCTCGGCGACGCGCTGACACGCGGCGGTCAGTGCCGGCGTGAAGATGGCGGCTCGGTCGCCAACACGCAAGATGGGGCCCGCGCCGATTTGGACGCCGGGCAGCTCGCTGCTGGTCTCGATCGAAATCACTGGCAGGCGCTTGGGAATCGTGCCCGCACGGGCAGCACCAATCGCCCCGATGAAACCCACTTCCTCGGCCCGCGTGAACAGGCAGTACACCTCGCCGGGCACCCGCCTGCGGCTGAGCCGCTGGAGCAGCGCGAGCATGGCAGCCGTCCCCGCCACATCGTCGCAGCCCGGCGCATGCACTATGTCGCCCCGCAGGAACGGTTCTGGCAGGTCCCAGACCCCCGGCGCGTTCTGCGGAACAGGCCCGGGGACGCGGATAAGCACTTCTTCTGGCCGCCCGGTCCATCCCGGAACCGGTTCCAGTTTGGTCACTTCCTGCACGCGGCCACGCACCCAGCCATCTCCCGTCCAGAAGCGCACGCGGGCACCGTCGAAATACTCCACCCGCACACCGCCGCGAAACGCCGCCCGCAGCGTTCGGCGATCCAACATCTCCAACGCCGCAAAGGCAGGATGGTCCATGTGCGCTACGAACACGAACGGCGTGATGCCGCGCGGCCGGTGGCGGTAATGCGCCAGGAGATTGCGGTAGCGGTCGTAGCGTAAACTGACGCCCGGCAGCTTACGGCACTCGCGCTCAAGATAAGCGAGGACGGCCGCTTCAAGATACGCCGCTGTCGGCAGCGACAGCAGGTCGCGCAACGGCTTGGGAATTGGCATCCGTGGCACTCCACGCAGGCCCGGGAACAACGGCCCCCGGCGCCGCGCCGGTGGCGTCACCAGGCAGGATGCGGCATCGTAGGGCGCGTCAGCGAGCGAGCCAAGGGCCGGAAAAAGGTGAGCAGCGACGCTTCGCCCCGGACGCAGGGCCGAGCGACCCCACAAAGCCGCCGCTTGCAGCGCTGCGGCGGCGGGTGCGAATAACGAGTAGACAGCGAAACTTTTTGGCGGGTCCACGACAGGCGGGCCGTCTACGACGGTGAAATGACGAGCATGGCGATCGACGCCGAAGCTTGGCGCCAGGTGGTGGCGGACGCCCGGCGGGGCGACCGGGCGGCCGCCGACCGGCTCGTCCGCGAAAACGCCGCCTGGATCCGCAGCGTCATCTTCGCGGTCACCGGGCGCGCGGATGGCGTGGATGACATTGCCCAGCAGGTCTGGGCCCGGGCGTGGGAACAGCTCGATACGTTGGAGGACCCCTCCCGGCTGCGCTCGTGGCTTTATTCGATCGCCCGAAATGCGGCGCTCGACGCGAACGAGGCCGGCCGACGGCAGCGCCAGGCGCAAAAGGAATTGCCGGAGCACGCGGCGACCCCCAGGGAAACCAGCCCGGTGCTGAGGCTCGCCACGGACGAGCTGCGGACCCGCGTGCTCGAAGCCATTCGAGCGCTGCCGATCATCTACCGCGAGCCGTTCGTGTTGCGGCACGTAGAAGAGTGGAGTTACGCGGAGATCGCCGCGGTGCTGGGCCTGCCGATCGATTCGGTCGAGACCCGACTCGTTCGCGCCCGGCGGCTGTTGCGGGAATGGTTGCAGGGCAAGGTGGAACCGTGAGTGTCGAGTGGGAACAACTCGAGCGACTGATTTCGCGGGAACTGGACGGCGAGTGCACACGCGCGGAGCGCAAGCACCTGCGGCAGGTCCTGGACCGGCAGCCCGATGTGCGCGCCCGATACGAGGAAATGCACGCCGTTGACCGGGCCGCCCGTGACGCATTGCGGCATGCCTTGGGGCGCTCGTCGGAGACGCTGCGACTGGCAGCGCGACGCCCGGGGTGGATGCGCGGGTTACTGGTCGCGGTGGCGGCTGGACTGGCGACGCTGGTCTGGCTGCACCCGGGGCAGCGGGGAGGTCGCGTGCCGGCTTCGCCTGCGCGGCCGCGCGCGGAAGCCGGCCTGACTGCGTGGCGGCCCGCGCCGCCGCGAGATGTGGTGGAACCGGTGCCGGCGGCTTACGAGCGGCCCGAGTTGCGCTGGCGTGGTACGCAACGGGAGTGGATCGTCATCCCGGGCGACGGCCCGAACGTGTACATGCTGATTGAGATGGATCAGGTTCGGACGCACATCATCGGTGTGCATCGCGATTACTGATAGGAGGTTGCTATGTCGCACGTATTGCTGGGACTCCTGGCGCTGCTCGCGTCGAACGACACCCGGCCGCCGGCCGTGGGCGTCGGCGGAGGGACCGCAGAGCGCGCCGTCGTCATTCAGGTGGCTGATAAGGACGAGTCGCCGGCTGGCGCCACGGACTCGGCGCCGGCGGCTCGGCGGAATAGGCGCGTCATTATCCGCAAGTCCGTTTCTGACGAGGAACCGCCGGTCTGGCTGGGTCTGCGGGTGACGGAGCTGCCGGCGCCGCTGGCCGCACACATCGGCCCGGCCGGTGTGATGATCGCCAACATCGTGCGACGCAGCCCGGCGGACCAGGCCGAGCTCGAGCAGTATGACGTGATTCTCAAAGTCGATCAGCAGGCGATCGAGAAACCGGACGACCTGCTAGCCGCCCTGCGCCATGCGAAAGCCGGTCAGAAACTGCGCCTCACCGTTTTGCGTAAGGGGACACAGCGTGAGGTGGACATCACGCCCGTCGAGCGACCGCGTGACGGGGACCTGGAGCTGAAGTACGAGGAGCCGGAGGACGCGCTCATCAACGACGCGTGGTTCCTGCGTGGTCGCACCCTGCGCCGCGATCCAGACGGGCGCTGGATCATCGAGGAACTCGGACCGCTGTCAGGCTTCAACGACCTGCTGAAGCACTTGCGACGCTTCGAATTCGGCGGCCCGGACTTCGGGGGACCGGACGACCTGCCGGTCTTCCGTGATGTGCCCCGGCCCGACACGGAACGCGAAGCGCAAGTCGAGGTTCAGATTCAGGTCGAATTGAACGGACAACACGTGTCGATCCGCCGGTTGCCCGATGGCAAGATCGAAGTGACCCGCCGCGACCGGGACGGGCATGAGTCCACGGCCACGTATGAAAACGCCGAAGTCCTGCGTGAGGCGGATCCGACGCTCTATCGGCTGTATCGTCGGCACGCGCCGGAGCTCGCCGACGACGACCATTGGGGCCTCTTGCGCTCCCGGGGCGGCGACCGGCTGCGGAAGGAAGTGCAGGTTGAAATACGGAGCAAGCTGCTGGACGCCCTGAGCCGCGCCAAGGATGCCCTGAAGGAGGCGGAGCGGCAGTCGGCCGACGCCGCTCGGAAATACCTGGAGGCCTGGGAGCGCGCCGGGCGGCAGGCGGAGCGGGATCGGGATACGGAAACCCTGCTGGTCCAGGTGCGGGACGACGGTTCGATCAGCGTGGAGTATGCGCGGAACGGACGGCGCGAGAAATACGAGTTCAAGAGCCGGGCGGACTTCGAAGCCGGGCAGCCGGAGCTCTACGCACGCGTCAAAGAGTTCCTCGACTAAACGAAAAGACGCCTATTCGTGTCCCGTCGCGCGGACGGTCGGCCAACCTCCGGCCGGCCGTTCCGTCGTTGTGGGAGAACGCACTTCGCGTTCCGGCGTGCTGCGCCGCCGGTACCGTGGCACCAGAGAACGGTGGCCCGCTACACCGCTCTGTCCGGACCCGCCGACACCGGCCGGACGACCACGGCGTCGGCCGCGGCGACCCATTTGCCGCTGGGCAACTGCTGCGTGCGGACGTTCAGCAGCGCGTTGCCGCCCTTGCGCGCGGCGTGCGCTTTGAGCAACTCCACGGCGGCTTCGGCGGACTTCTGGGCCTCGCAGAACACGGCCTCGATCTGTCGGGTGACCTCATACCCCGCGATGCGGTCCGTGGAACTCGTGGCCACGATCCGTTCGGCCAAGCGCCGGATCTCGGCCTGGCGAAGCTGGACCGCCTCCATACCCGCCTTGAGTTCCTCGCGCCAGCGCGCGGTGGCGACCGCGTCCCGCCACCGGCTGATCATATGCAGAACGATCGCGACGAGGCACAGCCCCACGGCAGCCAGTACGATCTTCTGTACTACGGGATCGAGCGTCATATCGGATTGCGGTGCTCCGCCGACCCGTCCGTCGCGGCTCTATGTCGCTGGCGACTGTCACGGTTTCCGCGCAGCCGCGTCGCCGCCGCGACCAGACTATACCGCGCCGCAGCTTGTCGGGCGCCACCGGTTTGTCGTAGGATGGGCTTGGCAGGCTGCATGCAGAAAGGGTCACGTTGATGGGCCGACGGTACCGCGTGGTTCGCACAGCGTTGGGGTGGGCCGGGTTTGTTGTGGGTCGGCGGGGTTTGCAACGCTTGTGGCTGCCGGCGCCCACCCGGTCCGGCATCGTACGCACCATCCGGCGCGCGTTTCCGGACGCCGAACCCGATGCGCGACTGCTGCCGAGATTGACCAGGCAGCTTCGTGAGTACTTCGCGGGCCGACGCGTGAACTTCGACGTCGCGCTGGACGTTGGCTCCTGCGGAGTATTCACCGCTGCCGTCTGGCGTGCCTGCCGGCGCATTCCATACGGCCGAACGGTTACTTACCAGGAACTGGCGGCCCGCGCAGGACGCCCGACGGCGGCGCGCGCCGTGGGCGGGGCCATGCGCCGCAACCCGTTCCTGATCGTGGTTCCCTGCCACCGCGTGGTGCGAAGCGACGGCACATTGGGCGGCTACGCGGGCCCGGGCGGCATTTCCCTGAAGCGCCGGCTGCTGGCCATGGAGCAACGGACTGCCGGCCGTACCGGTTGACGCTGCGACGCGACGCGCGGCTTCACGCCATCCCGGTCGAACGCCGAGCCTACCGCGCCGGGGCGACCGGTTCCCCCGCGACCGCCGCCGCCTGCGGCGCCGAGCGTAGCCGCAGCAGCGCCCGCAACACGTGGTACAGCAGCCCGCCGGCCAGCAGGAGCACGATGACATCGGTGATGAGCAGGGCGGAGAACTTGCGCGGGTCCGGCAGGTACCGGGTCACGAGCAGCCGCAGGAGCATGGTCAGGGTAGTGACGAGCATGAAGGCCGCGGGCAGCAACGTGTAGAGCGCGTTTCGGCCGCGCTGGAGCAGCCAGATCGACGCCACCGCCAGGACCATACCCGCCAACAACTGGTTGCCGGAGGCGAACATCGACCAGATGGCGCGCACGCCCCCCTGGTAGGCCATCAACAGCATCAGCCCGGCGGCCAGAGCCGTGTTGAACCACGGCAGCCGGAGGATCTGCAACACGCGGCGGGTCAGTCCGTGCGTGGTGATGACCGTGCGCGGTGCGAGCTGATCCGCCGGGTAGTGCAACGCGCTCGTCTCCGCGGGAATGCCGCCCGACCCGGCTGCGACCGTAACGGCCGCCGGACTGGCTTTTTCCGCCGCGGTCGCGAACACGTCATAGCGCTCGAACAGTGCGGCCCAGGCCTCTTCGAAGAGGTAGCGGTTCAGCCGGACGGCGGTGTCGAGCGTGGTAATCACGAAGCCTTCCAGCAGCAGCATGCCGAAGATGGTGCCCCAGACGGGGGAAATGCCGAGCCCCAGACTGAGGGTGTTTCCCATGGCCAGAGAGAAGCCGAGGTTGACGTTCGCCGCTCCGGTCCGGGGGTAGACGATCTCGAGGTAACGGGTGTGCGAGAGCCCGATGGTGACGGCGCAGACGACGCACAGCGCCAGGAAGCTCTCCAGGAGCATCCCCCAGTAGCCGACATAGCGGGCGGCCTTCTCACTCTTGAGCTGCTTGCAGGTCGTACCGCCGGCGCACAGGCTGTGAAAGCCGCTGCACGCTCCGCAGGCGATCGTGATGAACAGTCCCGGCCACAACCACTCGCGGCTCACGGCCATGCCCTGCGCCACGCTCGCGGCCGCGAAGTTGGCGGGCACGTCGCGAAAGCCCGCGCCGACCAGAGCCACGAACAGCGCGGCCAGGCCGAGGTAGAGCAGATGGACGTTGATGAAATCGCGCGATTGAAGAAACAGCCAGACCGGCAAGCCGGCCGCGGCCAGAGTATAGAGACCGACACACCACATCCACACATTGAGATCCGCCCGGATGGGCAGGCGGGTGCCGATCGCCACGCTGAGGCAGCACACCAGGATCGCCAGCAGCGAGCACAACCAGACATTCACGCCCCGCTTCAGGTACAACCAGCCCATGAGCGGGGCGCACAGCGTGATCACGATCACGCTGGTGCTCGCGATGCCGCCGATGCGCACCTGGGTGACGCCGCTGGCATCCACAAACTCATGGCGCGCCAGCACATGCTGACCGGGCGAGAGCCCGAGTTCGGCGGCGCTGGCCACGTTGGTCAACGCCTGCGCGCTGATGAGGAGGAAGACCGCCGTGACCAGGACGAGCAATGCGATCAGCAGAAAAATGTAAAGCAAGAACGCCCCGCGCCCCAGGGTTCGGCGCGTCACGACGGCCAGACTGCGACCGCCTTCGCGCATGGCGATGAAGGTCGCGCAGTAATCGTGCACGGCACCGATGAAGATGCCGCCCAGAACGATCCACAGGATCGCCGGCGCCCAGCCGAAACACATGGCCAGCAGCGGACCGATGATCGGCCCGGCGCCGGCAATGCTCGCGTAATGGTGCGCGAAGACCACGGGCGTCGGCGTGGGCACAAAGTCCCGCCCATCGTTGTAACGCACCGCCGGCGTAACCCGCCCGACGTCTTCGCCCAGCACGCGCGCCAGCTTGCGGCTGTACCAGTACCCGCCCGCGCCCAGAACCACCACCCCCGCCGCCAGAACCAGCAGCATGGTCATACGCGATCCTCAAGGAGCGGCGTGCCGCGCCCCGGGCCGCACGACCGCCCCGCACCCGATTCCACAGGCCCCGCGCCGGCCGGCGCGTCGCCACCCCCCTTCAGCATCGACAAGAACCGCCTGTCGTCAGTATAGGTAGTAGAAGACGACCGAACAACGCGGCGGGAATGTCGCCCGCGCGGCCGTTCACCGCTGGGCCACGGTGACCAGCAAGGGGGCCAGGACGTTCAGCTTGCGCTGCCGCAGCGTGGCGAAGCCGGTCGCCCGCACCATGTCGCGCAGTTCGGACCACGGGACGTGCCGCACCTGGCGTTCGTACCAGGCGACGGCCACGTCGAAAACCAACCAGCCGATCACGTTGTCCCGAAAGCCGTCGACCAGGATCAGCACGCCCTCGGGCCGCAGGACGCGGTAGAACTCCCGCATGACCGCCGCCGGATGCGGATAATGGTGGAAGGAGTTCCCGCAGGTCAGCACGTCGAAGGTGCCGTCCTGAAAGGGCAGCCGTTCGGAATCCGCCACCACCGCGTGCAGTTTGTGCCCGTGGGGCGAAGCCGCGATTTTTTCGGCCAGTCGCCGGGCCATCGCCGGGGAGTAATCCAAGCCGACCAGCAGCTCGGCCGACGGCCACGCCGCCAGCGCGTGCACGAGTGTTCCCGTCCCGCATCCGACGTCCAGCAGTCGGAACGACGCCCGCCCGGTCCACTGCTGCCAGCGAAGGATCTCCTCTTGACAGACGCGCAGCGTCGGAAAAAACACGAGCTCATTCAGCCACGACCGGTCGTAGCTGTGCGCCCAGCGGTCGAAACGGCTGCGGGCCTCGCGGCGGAACTCGCGGTGCGGGCTCTCCGAAACCGGCGACGTCGCCTTCATGCTCTGCCTCGACCTTCTGGAAGCCGACAACCTGTTCGCCGGCGGCCGCTTATGTCCATGGCCAAGCCACGAGGCGCAACCAAGTGCCTGTCTTTTACAACCGCCATTGCAGGAACAGGGCCGCGCCCAGGGCTCCCAGACCGGCCACCGCCAAGATCGTGCCGACGAACAGAATCAGCAGGAATCGTCGACTCTGTTCGCGCACGAGTGTCATCAAAGCGGCGTGCTGCTCCTGCTGGGCCGCGTTGAGCCGCTGCAAGACCTCGACCTGCGAGGTGCCGGCTGAGCCGAGCGTGTCCACCGCGCGGCCGAACTGCTGCAAGGAGTGCATGAGTTGCGTGTCCGACTCCTGCGCCACTTCGAGTTGTCGCGCGACCGCGCGGACGGCCTCCGCCTGCGTGACCAGCGAGTCAGGCAAACGACCCAAGGTCTCCGTGAGTGCGGCCGCGTGCCGGGCCCCGGCCTCCGCATGCTGGGCGATGGTGCGCAGGGAGTCGCCCTGCTGCCGTTGGGCTTCGGCCAACTGCTGAAGGATGCCGCCCACCTGCTGCAAGGCGGCGGTCAGCTCCGTCGCCCGCTCGTCCTGCTGCCGAAAGTAGGCCTCGAGCCCGTCGGCCAGTTGGACGATTCGCCGGGAAACCTCGCGAATCTGCGTCTGGCGGACCTGACGCCGACGCCACCAAGGGACCCCGGCGGGCAGGGCGTCGGCGACGGCGAGTTCCCGCGGCGGGTCCGCAGACTGTGTATCGCCGCGGGGCGACGTGTTCTTGCCGCCCACCAGGCGGGCAACCCGTTGCCAGAACGATCCTGCGACCGCCATGAGGACGCTCTCCGGACGCAGACCCACACCGGGGCAGCGCTGCCGAGCGGGATTATACGGCCCACGGCCGCGGGAGCGAGGTGCCGCCCGGGGCGGTCCGCGTATCCGGGGAAGAGCCGCGTTGCGAATGGCCTACGGGTCAGTCCGCGACGTGGCTTCCGGTCGGCCCAAGGCGGCCACCACCTGGCGCAGGGCTTCCGCCGGCACGAGAAGTTCCGCCCGAACGGCGGTCCGGTCCAGATAAAGTGCGAAACCGGCGAGCGGCGCAGTCCCCGTGTCAGGGACTGCAACGAAGATCGGAAGGCCCATCCGCTGAACCAGCGCCCTCAGCCAGCGAAGGCTGCGCGGGGCGTCGACGAGGATGCAGAACTGTGGGCCCGGTGACAACGTGGTGAACAGCGCGTCGACGCGCGGATCGCGGCTCGGCGCGGAGGACGTTGCGACCAACAGTCGCTCAAGGCTGGCCCGGGCCGCGTCGCGCGGCCCGAGGGCGTAAGCCAGCCCCTGCGAATGCTCCGCCAGGTAGAGCCGCGGGTCCCGCCCGTACATCGCCTCCAGGGCCGACTGAATCTCGGCGTCGTCGCTGAGCATCGAAAAGTCGTAGACGTCGGCCGTTACGCCGGCGACCTCCTCCGTCAGGGGGCGCAACTGGAAAGAGGGCAGGCCGCCCCACGCGCTCATGAGTTCCGGGCAGCTCTCGTACAGGGTGCGCAGATCGCGTCGGACGGTCACCGGCTGGGATGTCAGGTAAAGGCCAGAAAATAGAAAGCCCGCCACTTCCGGCGACCCGGCCAACATACCGCTCGAACCGGAAATCCGGCGCTGCATCGCGATGCTGCGCTCCACGGCCTCGTCCAACCGGTCGCCCATCTTCTCCCGCAGCGATTCCGTCCGCGTCACGGCGCGCAGCAGGCTCGCTTCGACTCCCTCCACGTCCGACGCCAGCTCCCACTCGTACGCGAACACCACGGCGGCGTCACCGACGGGCAGTCCCCGTAGCAAGTCCTTGTCCGACTTTCGCACGGCGGCCAAGTATCGGGCCGCGGCGCCGCCTTCTTGAAAATCGATCTGCACCTCGGCCCGCAGGCCAGCGCCATCGATGCGCAGCGCACCGACAACCCGTTGGAGTTCGCCCGCGAGGCGTTCGGCCTGCTCGAACATCCACTTCCAGAGCTGAATGCCCTCCGCGGCATCGGGCATCGTGGCCATGCCGAGGTACATGCTCTGGGCCACGACCTGAAGCTGCTGGGTGAGCCAGTCATTCCATGGGGGGGCGTCCAAGTACAACACGAGGTGTTGTCGCGCCAGCAGGTCGCCACAGCGGCTCTCAAGCTCGCGTGCCACCTGACCCCGACTCCGCAGCGCGCGCCGCAGGTCCGCCGACTCGCGGCTGAGGACGACTACTCCGTCCGTCGTCAGCGCCAGGCTGCCGCCCTCGCCGAGCTCGAACAGGCGTGCGTCGGCCACCGGCTCAGCCGGTGCCGTGGTAGTGGGTTCCTCCCCGGCACGCCGACCGAGGATCACCGGTTCCCCCTGCTGCGCGGAGATGGCCACGACCAGCGGACCGTCCCCGTCAAAGAAACGCGCCTGGGCCCCCAGAGCCCATGCGAGTACAGCGTGCGGCTCCAGCCCGTCCAGCTTCTGAACCCCGATCGAGCGAGCCAGCCCCCGCGCCCCATCGGTCGCGGTCTTCAGGTTCGGCACGACCAGGACCAAGTGCGCATCGTCAGGAAGTCGTCGGAGAACGGTGCTCAGTGCCGCCGGCTGTGTCGCTGCCGGCCGCGTAGCGTCCTGGGCCGCCGCGCCGACCGCGCTCAGCCACACGGCGACCATCCAGGGTTTCAGGCGAATCATCAAATACTCCGCTAACGGGACCGGCGGCACACGGACGCACCGTCGCCCGCCGCCCGCATGCCCGTAAGGATTAAATCACCCCAGGTCGTGCAGGCGACCCGGTCAAGACAACTTCCGACAAGCACAGCCGCCCGTCAACGGCTATCGGACGTGCGCGGTGCAGGCCCGCCCGGTTCCAGCCGATGCTACCGCCGGAGAGTGACGCGAGGAGCGATTATGGAGAATGAGAGCGCGGCGGTCAGCGAAGCCGAAGTGGAAGCGGCGCTCGCCGAGGCCCAGGCGCACGCAGAGGCGATCCCCAGCCTGGACGACGACCGGCCCGCCATCGTCCCTGTACCTATTACGTCTCATCTGCGCCCTTTGCCGCGCTCCGCATCCGAACCGGCAGCGCCGCCGACAGGGTCCGTAACCGCCGCGTCGGCGTCCACGACTGCACCGCAAGACGCACCCGGCGTGCCTGCGGACGTGGCTGCCGCCCATGGGCTGCTCTTCCGTCTGTTGGATCGAATCTTGTGGGCGCTGAATCGGCCATTCGCGTTCCTTGGTCCGGGCGGCCGACACGTGCTCGGCTGGATCGCAATCGTGACGCTGATCATGTGCGCCCTCGCGTTGACCATACTGCCCCGCCTAGCGCTTCGTCGCGACCCGCTTTCGGAACTGCACCAGTACACGCAACGCGCCCTGTCCGCGTCCGCCGAGCGCCCAGCCGCCGAAGACCATTGAGCGACGCTCGTCTCATATCTCCGGGCCTCCCGCAGGATCACAGAGGCCGTTCAACGCGCCGTCGCGTCCGGCACCGGCCGCGCGCGCCGCAGCACGTAGAGGCCCAACCGGGTCGCGAAGGCCCCGGCCACCAAGGCGCCTTGAATCAGGAGCACCTGAGCTGTACTCAGATTAAGCAGCAGCGAACCGCCGGCCAGAATCAGGTACCGCAGCCAGCGACCGACAAAGTAGGCGACCGCAAAGCGCGCCCGCGCATAAGTTCGCAGGATGGCCAGCCAGCGAACCGCGTCGATGGGCAACGGGATGAACGCGATGAGCACCAGAAGCTGGAAGGGTGCCCGGTCAAACCAGCGCGCGGCCCGGCCGTACAGCCGCGTGCGGCGCACGCGTTGTCCCAGCCCGAAGTGGAGCAGGTACGCGAGCAGGTGGTACTCGTTCAGGTTGGCAACGACCGTCGCACAGGCGGCCAAGACGGAGACGAGCAGCACGCGCACCCCAGGCGCGACCGCGAGACCGGCCTGGTCGGTGGCCGCGAGCATGACGATCCACGTGGTCGGCAGGGGGAAGAACGCATTGCAGAGCGACAGATAGAAACACGCCAGCGCCAACACCCACACACGCAAGGCCCCATCCGCGCCGCGCGTGTCATAGAGGTGCAGGCTGTACAGAGCGATGACGGCCCAGCCCGTCATCCAGACCAGAAAGAAGAGAAACCACGCGCGCGTCCCCGGCAGCACGCGCTCGCGGCCGGCCGGCCACGAACCGGCCTCTGGCAGCCCGACGTCGGCCAGGGTGGTCGAGCGCTCAGGCAACGAAACGCCCATCCTGCATGCGGAGCACCCGGTCCGCACCAACCGTCAGGTGCTCGTTGTGCGTGATCATGACGATCGTCTGCCCGAACTGCCGGTGAAACTGCGTCAGCAGGTCCAGGACGACCCCGGCGTTGTGCGAGTCCAGATTCCCCGTCGGTTCGTCGGCCAACAGCAGCGCCGGCCGGCCCACCGCAGCCCGCGCAATGGCCACCCGCTGCTGCTGCCCGACCGAAAGCTGACCGGGCTTCTTGCGGGCGCAGTCGGCCAGCCCGACCCGCTCGAGCATTTCCTGCACCTGCCCGTCGGCGCGCGCGCCGCGAATCCGCAGCGGAAGGGCCACGTTCTCGCGCACACTGATCGTGGGCAGAAGATTGAACCGCTGAAACACGAACCCCAAGGCCTGACGGCGGAGCCGCGTCCGCTCCGCATCTGACAGGCCCAGCGTCTCGCAACCGGCCAGCCGCAGCAGCGCGGCGCGCGTGGGCCGGAGCATCAGACCGAGAATGTTCAGCAGGGTGGTCTTGCCACACCCGGACGGACCCATGATGACGACGAACTCGCCGCGGCGGACCTGGAGGTCGATGCCGTGCAGGACCGGCTCGACCACCGGCCCGTGGGTGTATGCGTGGTGCAGTCCGCGGACGTCGAGCATCCAATCGTCGTTCATTCGGTGCTCAGTGCAACGGCGGGATCGAGCCGGGCCGCCCGGTACCCGGGGTAAAGGGCACTCAACGTGCCGCCGACCAACCCGACCAGTACCGCCCATAAGAGCTGACCCGCCGCCAGGTCTACGGTTAGCAGCGGTCGCCATACCGCAAGCAGCGCGCGGACGCCGAATGCCAGGCCGATGCCCACCATCACCCCGGCCAGCGAAATGAGCAGGGCCTGCGTGACGGCCAGACGCAGCAGGTCGAAGCGGGTCACGCCGAGGGACTTGAGCACGCCGAGCTCGCGCGTCCGCTCGATGACCATGGTGTACATCGTCAGCAGGATGAAGAGGAAGCAGGCGGCCAGCGCGACGCCGCTGGAGGCGTTCATATACAGCCCGACGGAGGCGAAACTCTCCCGCAGCAGTCGGCCGTAATCGCTCTTGAGTTCCACCCGCGCGTCGGTGCCCAGGGCCGTTTGAAAGACATCGGCCGCCCGGGTCGCCGGGACGTCCGCGCGAAGCTTGATGAAGTACATGCTGGCCTGCGGCTCACCGGCGACAGCGATTTCCCTCAGGACCTGAAGGGGCGCGAACACACGGCCCGCCACCCCAGCCTCCACCACGCCGACAATTCGAAACACCTGCCCGACAATCTGAATCTCATCCCCCAGCCGATAGCCCCCGACGCGCGCCAACCGCTCGTCGATTACCAGCTCGAGCCCGTCGGCCAGATACGCCCGGTACTGCGCGTCCGAAACGTCCTCCGGCGGGCGCACACCGGCCTGCACGCGCTCGGCAAACGCGTGCGCCCGCTCGAAAAGCTTGCCTGCGACGATCCGCCGTGTGCCCAGGAAGGCCGACATCTGCGCGGGGTCCACGCCGAACAGGCGTTGCTGCTGACCGGCCATGTACACCTGTCCGAAGAAGACCGGAATGACAAGCTGTGCCAGCGGGCCCCGCGCGTCCGTCTGACGAGCCAGCAGCCGCTCGTGAATACCCCGGAATGGCGCTCCGTTCGTGAAGATGATATTGTCCTGAGCGGGCAGCACGACGAGCTCGGCGTCGACGCTCTGCATGCGGCGGTCAACCTCGGCAATCGAGCCGCTGGCCAGCCCGCGGGAAACCAGCATCAGCATGATGCCGATGCCGACCGCTAACGCACTGAGCACCGTCCGCACCCGGTGATGAATCAGATCCGCCCAAGCCAGTCTGAACAATTCATTTCGCTCCGTGTACAGCGCATCGACCAGTCATCGGTAGCGCTCCCGCGCGCGAAAGTCCGCGACGGCGGTCGGCAGGGCCCAGATGTATACGACCAGCGCGCCTGCTAACCCCGCGAGGGCCGCCGCCCCGACAATTCGTGCCGGCAGACCGACCTCCTCGTAGCCGAGCAGGATCGCGGCGCAGCTCAAGAGCACCCACCCAAGCAGCAGCGCGCCTGACAGCACCGCGGGCCCGCCGCGAATTGACTTTCCAATCGGAACCGGCAACACCTGAGCAAAGACCCCCTGGGCGCCAAACATGGCGAGCTGGGCCTGGACGGCAGCAGCCAGCGCGCTGCCAGCCACAACGAGCCACTCCTGCCAGTCCGGGCGGGCCATCGCGCTACGGATGGAATCATTGAGCGCCAAGACAACGAGCGCTGCCAGCCACAGCGGGGAATAGTAGCTCCACGGTCCCATAGGGCACCTCTGCCGGCCTGCCCCCGGGGCGAACCGACACAAGTATGCTATGATGCGCGGTTCGTCCCAGCCCGTCCATTGTGAAATGCCGCAGGCGATGGACGACGCCGGAGATTCGCAACCTTGGACGACCTGCCACGACAACTGGCGGACTTCGCTCGCCCGCCGGGCGTGATCAAGGCGGACTACACCGACTTCGTGGTAGAAGAGGTGCCGCTGTATCCGACCGACGGCGTGGGCAGCCACACGTATTTCCTGGTGGAAAAAGCGGGTCTGACGACCCAGCAGGCGGTGCGCGACATTGCGCGGGCGTTGAACGTGGCCCGGCACGAAATCGGTTTCGCCGGGCTGAAGGACGCCCGCGCCGTAACGCGCCAGTGGATGTCGGTGGAGCACATCGACCCAGAACGGGTCGCCCGGCTCGACATCCCCCGACTTCGGATCCTCCAGACCGCGCGCCATACCAACAAGCTCCGCCTCGGGCATCTCAAGGGCAACCGGTTCGTGATCCGCGTTCGTCAGACGGCCACCGATCGGCTGGCCGAATTGCAGGCTGCGCTGGAACGACTCGCGCGGCTCGGTGTGCCCAACTACTTTGGTGTGCAGCGCTTCGGATACCGGGGCGACACCTGGCGCGTGGGGCGCGCCATTGTCCGCGGCGACGTGGAAGAGGCCATCGACCTTATCCTCGGGCGTCCAGACGAAAACGAACGCGGTCGCCCACGCCGGGCGCGCGAGCTATACGACCGCGGGGAGTATGCGGGCGCAGCCAAGGCTTGGCCGCGGCTCTTTCACACCGAACGACGAGCCGCGAAGGTGCTGGCGCGGACAGGCGGGGACCGGCGGCGAGCCTTCGCGAGCATCGAAAAAAGCACCCGGAGCTTCTACATCTCGGCTTACCAGTCGCACCTTTTCAACACCATCGTCGCCCGACGCCTGCCGGTGGGTCTGGACCGGCTGCTGACGGGCGACCTCGCGTGGCTTCACGCTTCGGGAGCGGTGTTCCGCGTAAACGATGCGGCCGCAGAGCAACCGCGGGCGGACCGGTTCGAGATCAGCCCCACTGGCCCGCTGTTCGGGTACCGCATGACACCAGCGAGCGGCGAGCCGGGCCGCATGGAAACCGAGTTGCTGGCGTCTGAAGGACTCGCACCAGACGCCTTCCGAAACACGATTCCGCGAACCAAGGGGGGCCGGCGGCCGGTGCGCTACCAAGCCGGAGAGACTCAACTTTTGCTTGGCGCCGATGGGCGCGGGTCCTATCTTGAACTGCGCTGCGTCCTACCGCGCGGGTGCTACGCGACTGCGCTGCTGCGCGAGCTGTTCGAGCTTGTGCAGCCCGGCGGCGACGAGGCACCGGACGCCAGTGGCGTGGATTGAGCCTGGGGTCCGGCGCACAGGCGGGCGTGGAGCGGGGCGAGGTGGGAATGGAGCCGGAAGCGAGTTTTGAGTGGGATCGGCTACTCGAGGTGGTGCGGAGCGACGCACCAGAGCTGTACCGCGCCTGGTTTGCCGACCTCAAGCCGGGCAGCCTGCGCGGGGGATCGTTGGTTATTCCGGTGGACGATCCCGCGCAGGCTCACTACCTCGAGTCGACGTGCCGCTACACGTTCGCTGACGCGGCTATGAAGCTTACGGGGCACCTGGTGACGGTGGAGTTCGTGTGTCCGGCCAGCGCGGCGACTGACCCGCGTTGCGCCCCCCCTGCGTGGGCCCGGACCCCGCTCAGCGCCGATTACACGTTTGAGCAGTTTGTGGTGGGGGCGTCGAACCGCTTGGCGCACGCGGCCTGCGGCGCGGTCGCCAACCAGCTTGGGACGCTTTACAACCCGCTGTTCCTCCATGGGGCCTCGGGGCTTGGGAAGACGCATCTGCTCCAAGCGACCTGTGCTCGGGTACTTCGGACGCACCCCGACAAGCAGGTTCTGTACCTGACCTGTGAGAGCTTCGTCAACGAGTTCGTGCGGGCACTGGCTTCCGGGCAATGGCACGCCTTCCGCGAATCTGTGCGCCAGGTGGACCTTCTGGCCATTGACGACGTGCAGTTTTTGGCCAACCGCGAGTCCAGCCAAGAGGAGCTGTTTCACACCTTCAACGCTCTGTATCAGAGCCAGAAGCAGATCATCCTCAGCGCGGACGCTGCCCCCGGTGACATTCCTACGCTTGAGGACCGTTTAGTCAGCCGCTTCAGTTGGGGGCTTGTCGTCCGCATCGACCCGCCCAGCCGCGAGACGCGCCAAGCCATCCTGCACCAAAAGGCGCGCCTCCGCGGGGTCGAGGTCCCTGCGGAGGTGATCGACTACATCGCCGAGAACGTGGACGGAAACATCCGACTCCTCGAAGGCACGCTTACCCGCTTAATCACCGAAACCCAGCTCGGCGGCCGACCCTTGACCGTACAGACGGCCCGCGAGGTGCTCGCCAGCCACACCAACCACAACCAGCGGGCGCTTCAGATCACCGATATTCTGCAAGCGGTGTCACAGCACTGCGGCGTGCGCCTCCAGGAGCTTTTGGGCCGCAAACGCACCCGCTCGGTCAGCCATCCGCGCCAGGTTGCCATGTACCTGGCGCGCAAGCTCACCCCCCTCAGCCTGGAAGAGATCGGCATGCACTTTGCCGGACGCGATCACTCGACCGTACTGCACGCGGAACGGGCCATCGAGGAAGAGCGTGCGACCAACCCGGAGCTCGCACAGACGTTGACGTTGTTGACGGAGAAGCTCCTGAGCCAGCAGTAGCCCACCGAGGCGCCGAGCGCCCCGCTCGCCGACTGCCGCCGCCGATCAGAACGATTGACAGTCGCGCGCCTTTATCAAGCGATTTCCCGGAAAGCACTTAGGGACGCACGGTGCTGCCGACGCACAACTTGACAGGACAGAGTAAGAGGGTGGTGGGACACTTGTATGCTCCATAGCGTAACCTCAAGGCCACCACTGCTATCGTGGTGATCCAGTTCGCGGGCACGCAGTGTCAGCCGGGCTATAGCGGACCTTGGGCAATTGGGTTAAATATGGAGTAGCTTCGGTGGCCCGCAGGCCCGACCGGTAGTGGCGGGGCTGCCCGGCTAGGACGGGTGCGCAGATGAAAGTCAGACTCCCTCGGCAAGAGTTTGTGGACGCGCTGGCGGCGGTAGCAGTGGTGGCCGGTGGTCGGACCACGCGGCCGATTCTGAACTGTGTGCGCCTGGTGACAGAGGGGGAGCGCGTCGAACTCAGTGCGACTGACGGCGAAACGGCGTTGCGCCTGGGTGTGGATACGTTCGCCGTGGAGGAAGCAGGGGAGGCAGTGGTGCCGGCGGAGCGCCTGTTAGGGGTTGTGCGCGAGATGCCGGATGCCGAGATTCGGTTGGGGGCGGACGACCGCTACTGCGTTGTGTCGGGGGCGGGTAGCGAGTTCAAGATGTTCGTCATGCCGCCGGCGGACTTTCCGGCAGTGGCGGAATTTGGTGACCAGGCCGACCTGGTGGTGGATGGCGCGCAGGTAGCCCGAATGATCGCTTGGACGATCTATGCGGCCGCCCGCGAGACTGGACGGTATGCGATCAACGGGATTCTGTGGCAGAAGCGCGGCAAGAAGCTGTTCCTGGTGGCCACGGACGGTCGGCGGCTGGCGCGGGCCGGCGGGAGTGTGGCGGAAGCCAAGGTGGGTGACTTCGACATCATCGTGCCGGTCAAGGCGCTGCACGCGTTTGAGCGCGTCTTTGCACCAAGCCGTGAGCAGCAGGGTTGGACGGTCGATCTGCGCGTCATGCCCAATCAGGTCCTCTTCCGCAGTGGTGAGCGCGTGCTCGGGGCGGCGCTCGTGGAGGGGACCTTCCCGCGTTATGAGGATGTCATTCCGCGGGACGCGGACAAGCTTGCCACGGTTTCGAGGCTGGAGCTGTACAGCGCGGTCCGGAGGGCAGCGCTGCTGACGACGGATGAAGCGCGCGCCGTGCGCATGGCGTTCTCACCCGAGAGACTCGTCGTGACGGCGCAATCGCCCGAGCAGGGCGAGGCGCGCGTTGAGGTCGCGGTCGAGTATCGCGGCGCACCGCTCGAAATCGGGTTCAACGCCGTCTTTGTAAACGACGCGCTCAAGGTGCTCCCGTTCGATACGGTGTACCTGGAGCTGAAGGAAAGTTTCCGACCGGGCGTCCTGCGCGGCGAGGATGCGGGCGAGTTCCTGTATGTGGTCATGCCGATTGCGCTGTAGGGGGCCCGCGCACCGGTGCACCAGCTATGGATGAGGCAGCTGAGGCCTACCGGCGCCTGCTGAACCGTCGCCAGGTGCGCTGGCTCCGGCGGCTGGGCGAGGGTCCGCTACGAGAGGGGGCCCGCTCTGTCGAGGCGTCGCCCGTCGCACGGGTTGTGCGGCGCGCGGCTCGTGAGCTGCATCGCCGTGAACGAGCCGAGCAGGCGTGGGCGCGCGTCGCGGACCCGGCCTGGCGCGGTCAGACGCGCGTTGACCGCGTAGAAGGGCGGACCCTTGTCGTGTTAGCAGACAGCCCGACGCTGGCCTATGAACTCCAGCGCCGGGCGGGAGAGCTGCTGCGGCGGTTGAGCGGGCTACTGAGCGGCATAGACGCACTGCGCTTCGTGCCCAGCGGGCCCGGTGGGTGATGGGGCTCGCACGCGGTGCAGAGGGGTAGGAGAGTTCTGTGACGACGTTGGAGCCTGCGGCACGCTATGACGAAAGCAACGTGCAGGTCCTGGAGGGGACCGAGCACGTGCGCAAGCGTCCCGCGATGTACATCGGGGACACAGGTCTGCGCGGGCTGCATCACCTGGCGTACGAGGTGCTGGACAACTCCATCGACGAGGCGATGGCCGGGGCCTGTCAGAATGTCCGCGTGACTCTGCACAGTGACGGGAGTGTCAGCGTCGAGGATGACGGACGCGGCATCCCCGTCGGGCCGAAGGTCGTCGATGGCGTGGAAATGTCAGCGCTGGAGGTGTGCTTGACGCGGCTCGGGGCCGGTGCGAAGTTCGACCGCACCTCCTACAAAGTCTCTGGGGGTCTCCACGGCGTCGGCGTCAGCGTCGTCAACGCTCTGTCGGAGTGGCTGCGCGCGACCGTGCGCCGCGACGGTCAGATCTGGACGATGAGTTTTGAGCGCGGCCGGACGGTGCGCAGGCTGGAATCGCTCGGGCCTGCGGATGGGACCGGTACACTGGTGCACTTCAAGCCCGATCCCGAGATCTTCCGCGAGACGGAGTTTCACTACGATGTTCTGGCCAACCGCGTCCGCGAGCTCGCGTATCTGAACGCCGGGCTGACCATCACGATCAGCGATGAGCGCGTCGGCCGGACCGAGACGTTCCATTTCGAGCAGGGCATCCGCGAGTTCGTGGAGCACCTCAACAAGGGCAAGACACCGCTGCACGCGCCGCCGGTTTATTTCCGCCGCGAGGACCCGGAGCAGCGGCTGATCCTGGAGGTGGCGTTTCAGTACACGGACGCTTACAGCGAGACGACGCTGTCCTTCGTGAACAACATCAATACGGTTGAGGGGGGCACGCATCTGTCGGGGTTCCGGACGGCCCTGACGCGCACGGTCAACAACTACGCCCGGAAAAACAACCTCCTCCGGGGCAACGACCCGGTTCCGCAGGGCGAGGACATCCGCGAGGGGCTGACAGCCGTCGTTTCCGTGAAGGTCCCCGAGCCGCAGTTCGAGGGTCAGACCAAGACCAAGCTCGGCAACAGCGAGGTTGGCACCTTCGTCGAGACGGCCGCCAGTGAGCTGCTGGGTAACTTTCTGGAAGAGCACCCGGCGGACGCGAAGCGGATCGTCACCAAGGCCGTGCAGGCGGCGCTGGCGCGCGAGGCGGCGCGGAAGGCGCGCGAAACTGCGCGCAAGAGCGCGCTGTCCGGTGCGGGTCTGTCGCGGAAACTTGTGGATTGCTCGAGCCGCGACGTGGATTCGACGGAGTTGTTCATCGTGGAGGGCGACTCCGCGGCAGGCTCAGCCAAGGGCTACCGCGACGCCGCCACCCAGGCCATTCTGCCCATCCGGGGCAAGATTCTGAACGTCGAGAAGGCCCGGCTGCACAAAGTGCTGAGTCACGAGGAGATTCTGGAGATCATTCGCGCGCTGGGCACCGGGATCGGCGAGGAGGAATTCGATATCAGCAAGCTCCGCTACGGACGCGTTATCCTGATGACGGACGCGGACGTGGATGGCTCGCACATCCGCACCCTGCTGCTGACCTTTTTCTTCCGTCATCTGCGTCCGCTGATCGAGCGGGGGGTCATCTACATCGCGCAGCCGCCGCTGTACCAACTGGCCCGCGGCAAGACGAAGCTGTACGTTCTGGATGATGCGGCGCTGAACGCTCGTCTGACCGAACTGGGGCTGGAGGAGACGGTTCTGGAGATTCGGCGCCCGGGGATGGAGCCGCGCCGCCTCTTGAACCCGCAGCTCGGCGAACTGGTACGGCTGGTTGAGGAAATCGAGCGGCATGCCAAGGTTCTCGGTCGGCGGGGGATTGTCTTCCGGTCGTTTGTGGCGTTGCGGGACGCGGCCGGGCGTCTGCCCATGATTCGGGCGCATCGCGGACCCGAGGAGAGTTATTTCTACAGCGAGGAGGAGTTCGAGGCGTTCCAACGGGCCGCGCGGGCTCAGGGTCAGCCCGTCCTGCGCACGGACCTGGCCGAGGTTGCAGCCTTGCAGCGCTGCTTCGAGCGCTTGGGGGAGTTTGGCTGCGGCGTCGACGACCTGTTCCTGCGACGGGAGGAGTTGATCACGGGAGAGCTGTCGCCGGCGGTGTTTGTGCTGTTGCCGCGGCAGGGCGAGCCGCGGGAGCTGGACAATCTGGCGGAGTTGCCGGGGGGCGTGCGGGCGCTCGGAGCCCGCGGCTGGGAAATCAAGCGCTTCAAGGGGCTCGGGGAGATGAACAAGGAGGAGCTCTGGGAGACGACGATGAACGCGGCGAATCGCGTCCTGCGAAAGGTCATCGTCGGCGAAACCGGCGACGATCCCGAGCAGACCGATATCGACGCCGTCGAAGCGGACCGGGTCTTCAGCATCCTCATGGGGGAGGACGTGGAGGCCCGCCGGGAGTTCATCGAGCAGAACGCGATTCACGTCAGGAATCTTGACGTTTGAGATGCCGTCCGGACCGACAGCGGCATTGAGATTCGGCTGGGGGGCCGAAATGGTCGATATAATCGTGCACGTGGCCGGCGGGACGGCCGTCGGCCCGCAAGGACGATCCCTCCGGACAAGGTCGGCGTGGCGGCGATGGGCACGAGCATTCAGATTCCCGAAGTGGTTTTCGAGGGTCGCCGGTTTCGGGTCGAGCGCCGCCGATTCGAACTCGATGGCCGGCCGCACGCCCACGACATCGTGGTTCATCCGGGGGCGGCCGTCGCCTTGCCTCTGCTCGATAATGGGCGGGTCGTGCTCATTCGCAATCGCCGGATCGCGGTCGAGCAGGAGCTGATCGAGTTGCCGGCGGGGACGCTGGATCCGGGCGAGTCGCCTTTGGAGTGTGCGGGGCGCGAGTTGGCGGAGGAAACGGGGTACCGGGCGGGTTGCCTGCGGCCGCTGATGACGCTGTATTCGTCGCCGGGCATCATGACAGAGCGGATGTACGCCTTTCTGGCGACCGAATTGCGGCCGGGGCCGGCCGCCCGCGAGTCGACCGAGCAGATCGTGGTGGTGGAGATGCCGTGGGACGAGGTCCTGTCGGCCATCCACGCTGGGCGAATCACCGACGGCAAGACTGTCGCCACCGTGCTGTTCTACGATCGCTTTGTTCGCGGAGGGGGACGATGAACTTTCTGGGCGGCTCATTTCCGGTTGGACGCCTCTTCGGCATCACCATCCGGGTTCATGTGCTGTTCCTTTTCTATGTCGCTTTCCGCGTGCTGGATGCGGCCCAGGGGCACGGCGATTGGCAGACGGCGCTGCTGTTCCTGCTGATGCTGTTCGGCATCGTTCTGCTGCACGAGTTCGGCCACTGTTTCGGGGCCCGGGCCGTCGGCGGCTACGCGGAGGACATCCTGATGTGGCCGTTGGGCGGACTGGCCTACGCGCACGCGCCCATGCGGCCGTGGCCACAGTTCGTCACCGTTGCCGCGGGGCCACTCGTGAATGTCGCTCTGTGTTTGCTCAGCGCAGGCGCCATATACATGCTTTCGGGCGGCTCGCTGCTGCCGGGGGTCAACCCGCTCGATCCCGAGCTGCACGTTGTGCGCACGGCTTCCGAGAGTGTTGCCTCTCTCCTCCGGCCGGAGTGGCTTCCATATGTGTTCATCTTTTACCATGTGAATTTGTTCATCCTTGGGTTTAATCTGCTGCCGATCTTTCCGCTGGATGGCGGGCAGATCTTCCGGGCGATTCTCTGGCCTTTTCTGGGGTTGCAGCGGGCGTCGCTGGTCGCCGCGCAGGTGGGGCTGCTTGGCTGCGTCGTGCTGGGGCTGCTGGGTCTGCGCGGCGGTGGCGGGATGCTGTTCTTCATCGCCATTTTTGGCGCTTTGACATGCTGGCAACACCTTCAGGCGGCGCGCGCGGGCGTTCTGGTGGAGGATCCTGTTGGCTACTCGCCCCGGCGGGCGCGGTCAGGCGGGTTCTGGAGTCGGATCTTCGGGCGTGCTGCCCGGCCGCGGTTCGAAGATGGCCCGGTCGAGTTTGCCAATCCGCATCCGGGCGGCTGGGCGGCCCGACAGGCCGAGCTGGAAGCAGAAGAGCGGGAGCTGGACCGGATTCTGCGCAAGGTGTCGGAGCAGGGGATCCATAGCCTCACGTACGTCGAGCGCGAGACGCTTCAGCGCATCACCCGCGCCCGCCAGGAACGCGAACGCGAGCTGGAACGGCAGAATCGGCGGTAGTGGCTTCGACCTTGCAAAAGAGACGTCCGGCGACGTCTGCGGGCACGCGAAAGGTGCACTGCGGGGGCGATCGCAGAGGCCGCCTCGGAGCGCTGGCAGGCGGTTCAAGGCACGTCCTCAGCAATCTCGGAGAACGATTTACGGCCGAGGTGCCACAAGCGCTCCCGTCGGTCTCTTAGAACCTGCTCAAACTGCGTGTCACCAGCGTACTTGTTCGATTCGAGCATGGCGCGGGGGAGCAGTATGCGCAAGTCCAAGGCGGTTTGGTATGCCAAAGGTGGCACCCCCGCAGGCTGGCGGGCGGTCCAGTGTCGGGCCGAGCGCATCACGCCGGCCAGCAGTGCGTCCAACGCCTCGTACTGTCGGCGGGCTTCCTGCGGGTCGCTCGCCTCGAGCAACGTCACAAAGCGCCGGAGGGTCGCCTTCATCCATTCGCCGTCCAGGCGAACGGAAGCGTCGCCAATTCTCAGGATGTCCCACTGCGGGGGCCCGTCCACACCGTACCCAGGGTCATGGCAGAGCTCGCGAGGCAGGGTCGCCAACTGGCGGAGAGCCTCCCGAAACGCGTTCGGGTCGTCGTCTCTCAGGAGTGTCCAGGTCCGTACCAAACGCTCGTCCGCGGACCCCGCCGTCGCAGGCACGCCCTTGGTCTCTTTCGACCCGCTTGTACGCTCGCAGCCGGCCAGAGCCGCCATCGCCAGACAGGCGCACAACGTACGAAGCAACGGGCCACCGAACGTTGGCCGCATTTGTGGTCCTCCTGTCAGCGGTAACTTGGCCTTGGGGCGCACTTCCATACGCACGATCCGCATCGACCGGCCGCGTTTGCAACCAGCGCCAGGCAGTTTGGCATGCAGTTTCGCCACACGTCTGCCATGCAGAAGCACTCGTCCCACGTCGCGTCCAGGTTTTTACACGCGTCGTACTGTGCGTCGCAATAAGCGGCGCAGTCTGCGGCCTGGCTCATGGCGGGGAAGCAACGAATCCAGCACCATGCACAACCGAGCAGTCCAAGCTGCGTGCCGCCTCCTTGCCCGGGGGGCGGCCCGTCCACCGCCAGCTCGTTGAGCTGGGTCACAAAAGTCGTAAGCCGCGCTTCATCCAGCGTCGCGCCGCCCTGCCAGGTCAAC
>Ga0209162_1000296_pt1 | contig 55411 bp, 41 predicted proteins | sample YNPNPMetaG_FD_187121 | JGI IMG/M metagenome (GOLD analysis project Ga0209162, IMG submission 187121) | Anoxygenic and chlorotrophic microbial mat microbial communities from Yellowstone National Park, USA - YNP NP MetaG (SPAdes) (version 2) ...
TACTGTTCAGAGGGAGAGGGGATGCCGCGCAAGCTGGGCCACGACTCCTGCGGGGTGGTACCCCTGGGCTGGTAGGGCCCGGTACGGACCGGGAGGGAAAAAGCGAAGGCCGGAAGCCAGTTGCTTCCGGCCTCGATCCTGGTGGTGAGAGGCGGATTCGAACCGCCGACACCTGGATTTTCAGTCCAGTGCTCTACCAGCTGAGCTATCTCACCCTCTTCTATCGGCAGCCCTTTTCGGGCTTTCCTCTCTGGCGGAACCGACGGGATTTGAACCCGCGCTCTCCGGCTTGACAGGCCGGCGTGTTAACCAGGCTACACCACGGCTCCGCGGCTGTGGGCCTCCAGGCCCCTATAATTATAAATCCCAACAGCGGGATAGACAATTTCTGGTGCCCCCAGCGGAATTTGAATCCGCGCCGCCGCCTTGAAAGGGCGGTGTCCTAGGCCGCTAGACGATGGGGGCATATCCCGATCCGGCGTGTTCATCCTACAGGACCAGCATATCATAGCGGTATGAAACAGGTCATGCAAGGTTTAGAATAGTGCCGGCCGTGCCACGAAAAAGAGGCCGGCCGAGGCGAGGACGGCGGGCGGCATGTGCCGTCCCAGAAACCAGGGGAGAGGGATGCCCGCGGACCCGGAGGCCATAAGGAAGGCGGCGAAGAGAAGGGAGAAGGAAGCGGAGGCCTTCTGCTCCTGGCTGGAGGGTAACGGGCCCCCGCCGAAGAAGCTGGACCGCCAGCTCCACCAGCTGCTGGAGGAGGCCATGAGCGGCCTGGACTGCACCTCCTGCGCCGCCTGCTGCCGCGAGGCCTACGTGGTGGTCACCACCGAGGACATCTGGCGCATGGCCGAGGCCTTGGACATGCGCCGCTCCGACTTCCGCCGCGCCTATATCGGCCGCAACGAGGACGGCGACCAGTGTTTCAACCGCCAGCCCTGCCCCTTCCTCAAGCGCAACCGCCTGTGCCGCCACTATGAGGCACGCCCCGACTGCTGCCGCGACTACCCCTTCTCCCTCGCGGTGGACTGCCGGGATAAGCTGGAGAACCTCAGCGCCAACTACCTGGTGTGCCCGGCGGTGACCCTGGCCCTGGACCGCCTGCGCGCGGAGCTGACCTGAGAGCCCGGCGCCCTCTGGTCCCCAGGGTTGGCCGGGTAACACCAGAAGGTGATCGGATGGGAGGGGAGGAAGATGCGCTTGAGCGAGTTCGAGTGGATGGAGAAGGTGGATCACCTGGGGATAGCGGTGCGCGATCCCCAGGCGGCGGACCGCTTCCTGCGAGAGGCCCTGGGGGCGGTGAAGGCCGTGGAGATGCCCTGGGGCGGTTTCACCTTCGCCACCTACCTGCTGGGCGAGGCATCCATGCTGGAGCTGGTCTGGTCGGATGACCCGGAGCACTTCATCAACCGCTTCATCGAGAGGCGGGGGGAAGGCATCCACCACGTAACCCTGAAGGTGAGGGACCTGCGCCGCGCGGTGGAGCACCTGAAAAATGTGGGCATCGAATGCTTCGGGGTGGACGTGTCCAACCCCGCTTGGAAGGAGGCGTTCATCCATCCCCGCGACGCCCTCGGCGTGCTGGTGCAGCTGGCCGAATACCCCGAGGAGCAATGGTTCCCTTCGGATGCATAAGACATCTGCGTTGCGCCGTTGCCTTCAGGGTCATCCAAAAGATAAACCCGCAAGGGGTTGCTTGCTTCTTGCGGCTTCTACCATTGTCAGGAACCAGCATAGAGGGTTGCAGCCCCGGCATTTCCCGCGCAAAAGAGCATTTTTGGCATGGCAGCAATGCGAAAACCCCTTCAGAGGTCTGCCAATCCTTCTTTCAGCGCGTATAGAGCGGCCTTTACCCGACTGTCGAGGCCCAGCTTGGTGAAAATGCTCGCAACGTGGTTTTTCACCGTTCTCTCGCTTATGAACAATTCGCGGGCGATATCCTGATTGCTCATGCCCCGGGCGATCAGGGACAGCACCTCCTTCTCCCTGGAAGAAAGACAGCTCACTGGAGTCCTCGGACCTCCCTCCCCGACTTCTGCCTCCCTTTCCCTGAACTCCTCGACCAGGCAGGGAGCGATCTCCGGAGATATGACTATTCCTCCAGCTTGAACCGCCCTGATGGACTCGCAAAGCTCGCGGGGCTTGATATGTTTGATCAGGTAACCATGGGCTCCCGCTCTGACCGCCTCGAAGAGGTTTTCCTTGCTCTCGGAAACGGTCAGGATGATCACCTTGGTTTGGGGATTGCGGGCAAGTATCTGGGCGGTGGCGGCGATCCCGTTTTTTTGGGGTAGGTTGATATCCATGAGGACAATATCAGGCGATTCAGTCTCAGCGATGCGTACGGCATCATCACCGTTTTCAGCCTCTCCGCATACCTGGATGTCTTCATGTTCCGAAAGGATCGTCTTTATCCCGCGCCTGAAGATCTCGTGATCGTCTACGACCAGTATCCTGACCACTTCATCGCCCTTTCCCATCATGATCCCCTCTCTTGCAAGCAGGCAATTCCAGGACCGCCGTTGTTCCTCTTCCGGCTGCGCTACTGACGCTGATGTTGCAACCTATGCGAGAGGCTCGTTCCCTGATTCCCAAAAGACCGAAGTGCCCGCCTTTGACCGCTTTGGCAGACATTTCCTCTGGAACGAACCCTTTGCCGTTATCTTCGATGGTCAGGCGGACAAGGTCATCTTCCCGGGAGAGCCGGACCCTTACGTGGGTGGCGCCGGAATGCTTTGCCACATTCGCGAAAAGTTCGGCGAGGATGGCGGACAGATCATCGGCGAGATCGGCGCTGGCATCGATAGAATCTTCGGAAGACTCCATTGTCACCGTGATCCCCGTCTTTTTAGAGAAACCCTGCGAGATTGAAGATATCATTTCACTGATCCCCACCGGGATCTGCCTTGGCCCTGGATCAGAGCTGAGAGCATCGATGCTTTGAAGTGAGCCCAGGATGATCTGATCGAGTTCGTAAAGGTCATGTTGAAGGTCGCCAGCGTTCATGCTCACCCTCCGCATGATTCTGTCCTCTATGAGGGAGGATAACGAATATGCGGCGGCCATGTCCTGCAGCAGGCCATCGTGCAGATCCCGCACGATCCTCAAGCGCTCCTCATAGGATGCGAGTTCCGCCTCGGTTATGCCCAACCTTCTTTTCGCCTCGAAAGACTGTCTGAATCTTTCCAGAATCACGAAGGTCACCAAGGATGCCAGCACATACTCAAAAATGCATTCCGGGATATTCCTCGCGTCGCCGATATGGGACAGTACCTGCTGGGTGAATCCATTCACCTGCAACGAGAGAAAATACAGGAATCCGACCATGAGTCCAATGAGAACGGCCCAAGCCAGATCGAGCCAGATTGCTCCCAGAGCGGCGGTGCTGAATGAATAGATGAAGAAATGGCTTTGATGCCCCCCGCTGAAAGACAGGAGTGATCCGGTATAGAGGAGGTCCACTGATATGAGAATCAAACGACGGTGGCGGAACCTTTTTTCGGACATATAGTAAAAGACGGAGCAATAGATGAGCGAGGAGATGACCAGGATGATATTGACAACACGTGGCTTGTTGGATTGACCCCCGCCCAGGGAGATGGCAAGGGCGTATGCCAAAGAGAAAACGCGGTATGCGAGCAATATCTTGAGCGCGTAATCCTCATAGTGGCCCACCCACTCCTTCCTAAAGGAAGTAGCGCATGCGCTGGTTATCTCGTTTTCCCGTGCTGGCTCCGCATCCTTTCTGATGGAACTGATCCATTGGCGCATCTGGCGGGCGGCCTCATCCAATCTTAGTCCAATCTCGGAGAGCGTTTTCCTGGCGGCATCAAGATCGATAGATGGCTCATCCGCAAGCCCGGTAAGCCTGGCATGCGCGAGGGTTAGGGTACCACTCAGCCTCTTCCTGGTCTGTTCCGCCAAGCGCAGCCTTTCCTTTATCGCGCTGATCTCCATGAGGTTACTGTTTTCACGATCGACGGATCTGAGGAGCATGACTCCGGAACGCCTGAGAAGCTCAGCGGTAGCCATGATGATGAAATAAGAAAGGGCCCAGCTGATGATGGTCCAAGTTCCATATTCACCCCCCTTGAGGAGAACGATGGTCGAGGGAGGAAAGATGAGCGAAGCAAGGAAACAAATTGAGAGCAGGGCAGCTGAGATCGCGCCAGGGATCGGTCCCGCTTCAAGGGTGGTGCTGAGAACCGAGGAATAAGCGTAGAAGATAAGAACATTCCCCCATCCACCGCCCGAGAGGACGAGGGATGCAGACAAGATGAGATCCAACCAGAGATAGAAGCGAACCTTTAATCGCGAGGCGCGAGGCAGTGCCGATATAATGGCCGCATTGGACGCGGTGAGGACGGTAAGTGCCCAGAGGTAGAAAGCCCGGCTTCGGGGCAGTGTTTTGGGGAACAGCAGCACAATGATGAACCCAAAGATGATGGAAACCGTCCGGAAGATCAATTGAACGCTTAAGAAGTCAATACACCCCAGTCTGTTTACCTGCTTGAGAGATCGCAACGTCCCGAAAAGAGGTCGTCGGATTAGCATGGATGGACCCCTCCTAAGTAAGCAAGGGCCGCTACTCTTTGTTCCTTGTCATCCGATTTGCCGCTCAGCATATGCTCCCGCAGCGATAGAAAATGGTACTTAATTACCATTCCACATAGTGCCAACGATCCTTGCGCGTTGTCAAAGTCTTATCTTAGCCTGGAATTGCTGCTGTAAGCCGAGGCAGAAAGGCAAAGGGAACAATTAGAGAGCCCCGCAGGTTCGTTCCCAGACAGCGCAGGCGATGGCGCAGGGAAAGCCACCAGCCGGATTTTGGGGATTGAAGGAGAGGCCAAGAGGCCCGGAAGTGCTGTAGGGTTATGGGGGCAGGCGAGGGAAGACTCTCCCTCGCCTGATCTTTTTCAAGGGGACAAATCTTCTGGGAGTTTCGAGATCCGCTGCCAGGATGGCAGCACAAGGGTCATCAGCGCGGGGCCACCGAGCAGACCAGGACCGCCTCCTCAGGGCTCTCCCACTCCACCTCCGCATCCAGCCCCTCCACCACTTCGAAGACCCCGGCCATGCGGCCGGCCAGGAGCACCTCGTTGTAGGGATTCTCCACCGTCACCCGCAGCCAGCCGTTGCCGTGCTTGAAGTCCACCGGGTTGCCCTGGCCCCACAGGGGCAGCATGCCCAGGACCTCCCGGTAGATGGCGTCGCGTTCCTCCCAGGCGTAGAAACGGGGGGAGGCGTCGGCGATGCCCAGGGAATGGATGTGGGCCTTGGTGTAGTCCTTCTCCGCCTCGATGACCAGGGGATAGAGTTCCTCGCCGATCTCCGCGGCCAGTTCCCGGATGACCAAGGTGGGCACGTACCCGTCCAGGAAGGTCACCCGCACCCCGCGCCTTGAGTCGATGATGACGCCCTGCTCCTCGTGCCACCTCAGGTAGGAGAGGGCCAGGGGGGTTCCGCAGGAACGGCAGCGCTCCAGCTCCAGGCTTCCCGGCCGGGCCGGCGGGAAGCCGATGTCCAGCCGCTCGGCGACCTCGGGGCGGCTCTCCGCCGCCTCCAGCACCAGCACGTCGTGGTCGTTTACCTTGCGCCACTCGTGGATGAAGGGGCGCTTCTCCAGGCTGATGAACGAACCCAGGATGATGGCGGCCAGCAGTTCCTTGTTGAAGGGGTTGGCCACCACCGCCTCGTACCGCTTTCCCGGTTCGTAGAAGAGGGTATGGGTGTATCCCATGCCCGACCAGATGGGGATGCGGCTGTTCACCCAGGCGCCGATGTGCTTGAAGGAACCCTTGCGGCCCTGGCGGAAGAGGGGTCGGGAGAGCTGGGTGTCCACGGCCCGGATGGAGGCGTTGACCTGGGCTTCGAAGACGATATGGCGCAGGGAGACCCCCATCTGCTCCTCAACCCGCGAGAAGAGCTCGTCGATGAATACGGATTCGATGATGACCGTGCGCATATCCGGGAAGTTGCGCATGGTGATGGTGCCGTTGTCGTTCCAGGAGAACAGCTTGGCCATTATGTAATGGAACCCGCACTTCCTGCATTTCTCCAGGGGCATCCCCCTCACCCCTTATCAGCAGATAGCCCTTCCATCAAGGAATCTCGATGATATTGTATACGGGGGTTGTTTCCATGTAAATAAAGCAAGTTCTTGCCAGGGATGCAGGAACCCAGCCCTGGTTTCCGCTGAGAAGGGGCAAAGCATCATCCTCCGCCCGGAGGATGCGGGAGAAGCTGCGGGTTGATGGACGCACGGCTCAAGTTCTCAGCGCGACATTCTTGGGGCAGGAAGCATTAGTACCGACAACCCCGCTTACCGGCCCCTCAAGCGAAGTCCCTCTGGATGATGCCGCTCACGGCGATCCCCGAACCGATGGTGGTGGGTACCCCGCCCCCGAAGTGGGTGGAGGCGCCCGCGAGGTAGAGACCGTCGATGACCCGGGAGCGCAGGCCGGGCCGGAACATGGCGGTGGAGAAGAGGTCGTTGTTCAAACCGTAGACTGCGCCCCGCGGATGCAGCAGGGCCCTCTCGAAGTCCTTGGGCGAGCTGACCCGGGCGGTGACGATGTGGTCGCGCAGGTCGATGCAGAAGCGCCTTTCCACCGAATCCAGCATGGTTTCCAGGTAACGGTCCTTCATGCGGTCCCAGTCGCCTTCCGCCAGCTGGTAGGGGGCCAGGGTCACGATGTTGAGAGCGTGCTTCCCCTCCGGGGCCAGGGAAGGGTCGGCGTGGGTGGGCCAGCAGATGATCATCATACCCCCGTCGGGCAGCTTCCCTTTCAGGAAATACTGGAAATAGGCGTCGTTCATCTCCTTCATGGTCCCGTAGCAGATGGTGTGGTGGGCCTGTAGGTCAGGGGCTGAGTCCAGTCCCAGCATGATCATGGGACAAGGTATGGACACCTCGTAACTCTCCACCGCCCGGCGCGCCCAGCCCGGCAGGTTATTCCGCCCCACCAGCTCCAGGTAGAGGACCTTGGCATTGATATTGGAGAGGACCAGGCGCGAGCGGATTACGGTGCCGTCGGCCAGCTCCACCCCCATGGCCCTCCTCCCCTCCAACAACACTTTCCGCACGGTGGAGTTGAAACGTATCTCCCCTCCGTATTCCCGGAGGGCGCGGGCGATGCCCCCGGGTATGGAGATCATCCCCCCGCGGGGATAGAAGATGCCCTCGTGCTCGGAGTAAGCCAGGAAGGCCGCATAGCCGGGGCACAGCGCCGGCGGGAGGCCGATGTAATAGGACTGCATGCTCATGGAGGCGCGGACCCGGTCGTCCTTGAAGAAGCTGCATAGGGTGGACTCGAAACTCTGCACCAGGTAGCGGGCGTACTTGAGGAACTTGGGATTGCGCAGACCTATCCTCATGGCGTCGAACATTCCCTGCATGGGGGTGCACATCACCGAGCCGAAGACCTCATTGATGGCCTCCGCCCCCACTTCGGCGAAGCGGTCCCAGGCGCGGGCGTCCTCAGGGGAGAGCCGGGCGATGACCTCGCGGGTGGCGTCGCGGTCAACCGGGTAGGTGAAGCGTTCCCCGGTCTCGGTCACGAAACCGTAGATGGGGTCTATGGTCAGCAGGTCCATATAATCGGCGGTGCGCAGACCCAAGCGCTTGAAGAGCTCGTCGATTATCCAGGCCATCTCCACGATGCTGGCCCCGATATCGAAGGTGAAACCTTCGTGCTCGAAGGAAGAGCAGCATCCGCCCACCCTCTCGGTGTGCTCGCAGACCAGCACGCGAAAGCCCTCTTTGGCCAGCAGGGCCGCGGCCGACAGGCCTCCCAGCCCTGCCCCTATGACCACCACGTCGTAATCGGTCATCTTTCCTCCTCTCGTCCGTTATCAGCGGCCCCGGGCTAACCCAAACCCAGGTCGCGTGCGATATAATCCCCCGTCACCACGCCGGAGGCCACGCTGGTGGGCACCCCTCCCCCGAAGTGGGTGGAGGCGCCGGCCAGGTAGAGGCCCTTCACCACCCGGCTGCGGTTGTTCATGCGGAACATGGCCAGGGTGGTGAGATCGGAGAGCAGTCCGTAGATAGCCCCCTGCGGGCTGAGCAGGCGCCTTTCGAAATCCAGGGGAGTGGCCACCTCCAGATAGTCAAGGTGGTCTTCGGCGTCGGGGAGGACGAAGCGCTTGAGGTCCTCCAGGGCCTCCTCCTTCATGCGCTCCCTGGCCTGATGCCAGCTCTCTCCCAGCGGGGCGTAGGGTGGAGGCGTGTTGCGTATCCAGTTCAAGGCATGCTTGCCTTCGGGGGCCAGTGAGGGATCCGCTTCGGTGGGCCAGCAGAGCAGGCTCATCTCGGTGGGCGGGATGACCCCGCAGCGGTAGTAGTCGTCCCACACCGAGTTCATCACCTTGAGCGGTTCGCGCAGCCCAGGGCGGGCGATGAGGGTGTGGTGGGCATCCAGTTCCGGCCGCTTGTCCAGCCCCACATAGACCATGTTGCAGGGCATGGAGAGCTGGTAGCTCATAACCGCCCGGCGGGCCCATCCCGGCAGGCGCTCCGCGCCCACCAGTTTCAGGTAGGTGACCTTGCCGTTGAGGTTGGAAACCACTGCGCGGGAGGTGATGGCGGTGCCGTCGGTCAGCGCGACCCCGGCGGCCCGGCCCCCCTCGATGAGCAGGCGTTCCACCCTGCAGCCGGTGCGGACCTCCATCCCCCTTTCCTCGCCCGCGCGGGCGATGGCCCGGGGGATGGCGATCATGCCGCCGCGGGGATAGTAGATGCCCAGGTGCTCAGAGAGGGCGATCATGCCGAAGATGCCGGACCCGATGTAGGGGGGCGCGCCGGCGTAATAAGACTGGAAGGAGACCGAGGTCAGCAGGTCGTTGTTGGTGAAGCGCCGGGACATGACCATCTCGTGGTTGGCGAGGAAGAAGGGCAGGATGCGGTAGAGCCGGGGGTAGCGGCGGGCCAGTTTCAAAGCTTCAACGAAGGTGTTCATGGGGGTGGTCATCATGGCGTCCAGGGAATAATTGATGAGCCACATCCCCAGTTCGGTGAAGCGCCGCCAGGCCTGGTAGTCCTCCGGGGCGATGCGCTTGACCACCTCCATGGTCTCCTCCAGGTCCTGGGGCACGGAGAACCTCCTCCCATCGGGGGTGACGAAGGAATAGATGGGATCACAGGGGATGAGCTCGAGGCGATCTGACAACCGCAGCCCCATCTTCTCGAAGAATACCTCCAGGGGACGGATGACCTCCACTATGGATGCCCCTACATCGAAACGGTATCCCTTCGACTCGAAGGTGGAGCAGCACCCGCCGATGATGTCTGACTGCTCCAGCACCAGGGTCTTCAGGCCTCGGTATGCGCAGAGCGACCCCGCGGTCAGCCCGCCCAGCCCCGCACCCGCCACAATGACGTCGTAATCGGGCATGATCCCCCTCCTCGGACCTTGCGGCCATAACAGCCAGCTGAATTGAATCAACAGTCAAATCATACTCGCTGATGCCGAGAATGGCAACGCTGAGGATTTCAAGGAGGAAAGGCATGGTGGCGAAGAAACGCCCCACCGAGGACCTCTTCGAGTGCAGGCCCCCGTTCGCGAAAAAAGAACACCAACCCCGGATGCTTCGGACCACTGGGCATGTCCTGAATTTACAATGTGAAGTTCAACAAGGGAACGGTTTGGTAATATTAAAGGTGGGTACAAGCGGCGGCTCGTGATGGCGGAGGCGCCCATGCGGGGGTTCGAGAAGCGAACAGCGGCGGCCGGGTGGGGCGGTTCAAGGCACAAATCTCCGGTAGCCCTTGCCTGCGCGATTATGCTGTGCCTGTCCCTCATGGGCCTTCATGCCGGTTGCCGAAAGGAAGGCTCTCCTGCAAGCAAGGGTGTCCGGAAGATGGTGAGGCTGCTCAGCTGGAAGGACTTCATCGACCTCGACCTGCTCAGGGATTTCGAGGAAGAAACGGGGATATCGGTGGAGCTGAATGAGTATGAGACCTCGCAGGAGATGCTCGCCGAAGTGCAGTCCCACCCGGACTCCTATGATCTCTTGGTGGTGGACGCCAATCTCATACCCCTGCTGCGCGAGCTGCGGGTGATAGAACCCCTGTTCGAAGAGGAGCTCCTTGGACTTGAAGCTGTGAAACCGGCAATCAGGCGTTTCCCCCTGCGGGACTTCCAGGGGGAGCTGGGCGTTCCTTACCTGTGGGGTACCACTGGCCTGGTGGTCAACACCTCCAAAGTATCCCCGGAGGGGGTCGCGTGGAACGACCTGTGGAAGAAGGATTATGCCGGCCGGGTGGCCCTGCTGGATGACACCAGGGAGGCGATGATGGCCATCCTGATGAGCTGCGGGTTCTCCTCCAACACTCGCAGCTCGGCGGAACTGCGGGTGGCCGAAGATAAGGCGCTGAAGCTGAGGGATAACGGCGTGCGCCTGGGGGAGACCTTCGACAACATCCGCGGGGTGATGGAAGGAGAGCTCTGGCTGGCGGAGGCGTACGGAGGGGACGTGGCCCTGCTCGCCGGGGGAAGGGAGGGCGTCGCCTACGTCCTCCCGCAGGAGGGCTTCAACGTCTGGCTGGACTGTTTCGTCGTCAACGGCTGCTGCCGGAACCGCGAGGAGGCCTACGCTCTGCTCCGTTTCTTCCTCCGTCCCGAGGTCAGCGCCCGCTCCGCCCTCACGTTCTTCTACGGTACGCCACTGCAGGCCGCCGAGGAGATCATGCGGGAGAGCGGGGAATACGACCCCGCCCTCTTTCCCCAGGACGGCCAGCTGGAGGAGGGCGAGATCTACGTGGAGCTGGGGATGGTCAACCGCGAGTACGAGAGGATCTTCCAGCTCCTGCGCTGAGAGGGCGGGGACGGCTCAGTTATGAAGAGAGGCGCTGGTTTCAGGGTGAGCATCCAACTGAAGGCGGTCGGCATCTGGAGCTGGGGATGGTCAACCGCGAGTACGAGAGGATCTTCCAGCTCCTGCGCTGAGAGGGCGGGGACGGCTCAGTTATGAAGAGAGGCGCTGGTTTCAGGGTGAGCATCCAACTGAAAGTGATCGGCTTCCTCCTGGTGGTGGCGGCCATCTCGGTGGCGAGCGTAGCCGCAGTGTCCATCCGCCAGGCCACGGTGAAGCTGAAGGAGAACGCCTTCCTGCACTTCGAGGAGATGGCCCTGGAGCAGGCCCTGCTGGTCCAGAGGGGTTTGGCCAGAGGGGTGGAGGACTGCCGCCTCCTGGCCGCGAGCCTGCGGGGAAGGGTCCCGGGCGGGGACATGGAAGCGATAAGGCGGGAGCTGGTCGAGAGGAAGGCGATGCTGGAGGCATACGAGGACATAACCCTCATCGACCCCACCGGTCACGTGCTCACCTCCACCGACTACAACTATCGGGGGGAATGGCGCTACCGGGATGTCTTCCGCCGGGCGCTGGAGGGGGAATCCGCGGTTTCCACCCCCTATATGATCAACGATCCCCTGAAGGCGGTGATCACCTTCGCGGCCCCGGTGAAGGGGGAGGGAGATGAGGCAGAAGCTGTCTTGGCTGCCCAGTATAACCTGGAGAACATCTGGAGGGTGACCGACAGCCTGCGGCTGGAGAAGAGCGGATACGTCTTGGTGCTGGACGAATCCGGGCGCTACCTGGCCCATCCGGACAAAGAGATGGTCATGCGCCTGGCGGTTCCCGGCCTCTGGGAGCATCTCAGGGAGAGCGGGGAGCCGCTGGAATACCGCGATGAGCGCGGCCGGGTTCGGCTGGGCGATTTCGTGATTCTGGCGGAAACGGTGGGCTTCCGGGATTCCCCGGAGGCGGGCGAGGCCTATGGCCTTCCGGCCTGGAGGGTGGGAGTGACCCAGGAAGCGTCTGAGGTCATGCGGTTGGTGGGGGATTTCCGCCGTCAAGCCATCCTCTTCTCCCTGGTCGCTTTCCTGGTGGTGGCCCTGGCGGGCGCCTGGCTGGCCGGGACCATGGTCAGGCCGATCCGGAAGCTCACCCTGGGGGCGGAGGCCATCAGGGCGGGCGACCTGGATCATCGGGTGGAAGTGAAGTCGCGAGACGAGATAGGGAAGCTGGCTGCTGCCTTCAACGAGATGGCGGCAGCAGTGTCCTTGGACATCGCCGAACGGCAGAGGTCCGCGGAGGCCCTCGCCCAGAGCGAGGCGCTCTACCGGCTGCTGGTAAACATCTCCCCCGATGCCATCTTCCTCGCCGACCTGGACGCCAACGTGATGATGGCCAATCAGCAGGGGGTGGCCCTCTTCGGGTTCCGCTCCCAGGAGGAGATGATCGGAGAGAATTTCTTCGACTACGTTGTGGAGGAGGACCTGGAGAGGGCCAGGCGGGACTACCGCCGTAGGCCCCCGGATGGCGCGGTGGTCCGCAACGTGGAATATCGAATGTTCCGCCGCGACGGGAGCGATTTCCCCGCCGAGCTCAGCGCCTCCCTGCTTCGCGATACCGAGGGCAGGCCACGCGGCTTCATCGCGGTGGTGCGGGATATCACCAGGCGCAAGGAGGCCGAGGAGGCCCTGCGGGCCTCGGAGGAGAGGTACCGCGCCGTGTTCGAGTCCACGGGAACGGCCATGTGCATGCTGAACGAGGACGGCACCATAGCGATGGCCAACCAGGAGCTGGCGGCGCTGAGCGGCAGGCCCCTGGAACAGCTGGAGGGCAAGACCCGCCTTACGTCCCTGCTCAGTGGAGAGGACCGGCATAGCTTCGAAAAGCACATGGAAGATTCGCTGCGGGGTCCGGCCCAGGTGGCGGTGCGCTTTCCCCTGTCCATGAAGGGCGCAGGCTCGGAAACGACGCATCTGCTGGGAAACATGGTCCGCGTACCCGGGACGCGGACCCTGGTGGTCTCTTTGATGGACGTGACCAGGGAGAGAGAGTATGAGCGGGCACTGGAGGATAGAGCCCGGCAGCTGCGCGACTTCCTCTCCATCGCCTCACACGAGCTCCGCCACCCCATTACCCTGGTGAAGGGGTATGTGGAACTGCTGACGGAGGAGCTGGGCGAAATATGCAGCGAGAGGCAGCGGACCAACCTCAAGCGTGCCCAGGCAGCGGCAGAGCGGCTGAACCTGCTGGGGGAGGAGCTGACTGACGCGTCCCGCATAGAACAGGGCCGCTTCATCCTGAAAAGGCACCGCCTCAGGCTGGAGGAGGTCATCGAGGAAGCCATCGAGGAGATGCGGGGAAGGGATGTGGACAACCCACTGATCTTCCGCCGCCTCAACGATTGCAAACACATCGAAGCCGACCGGGAGAAAGTGCACCGGCTTCTGGTTATCCTGATGGAGAACGCGGTGAAGTTCTCCCCTCCAGGCGAGCCGGTAGAAGTGGAGCTGGAGGAGAGGGACTTCGAGCAGGTGGTCTCGGTGCTGGACCGGGGGATGGGGGTGCCGGACGAGGAGCGGTTGAGGATATTCGACCGTTTCTATCAGGTGGAGGACGTGCAGCACCATTCGACGGGGCTGGGGCTGGGGCTATACATCGCCACGGAGATTGTGGAGGCCCACGGCGGGAGGATCTGGTGCGACGCCCGGGAGGGGGGCGGGTCCGCCTTCCGCTTCAGCCTGCCCCTGCTGCCTTCGTGAGGAAAAGGCAGCTTGAAGGCGTTTAAAGACGTAGTCTTGAGGAAAACTCTTTAGCAAGAGACAGCATACCTTTCGCTGCCGGCATCTTTAGATCGAAAGGAGTGGGGAAGATGGGTGGCGAGAACCGCAGGTTCATGCTGGTGACTCTGTCGGCTTTCCTGGTCCTGGTGGTGGCCATAACCATTACCACCATGGCCTTTTCCCTGAATGCGGTGAACCGCAACCTCGATTCCACCCGGGAGCTGATGAAGGAGGAGATGCTCGATTCACTCCGGGGCCGCCTGGAGGAGACGGGAAGGATGCTCAACGACGTCTTCCTGCAGGATTATTTCAAGCGGGGCAGCGGAGGCTTTGAGCGCAACACCTACATCATGCTGTTCACCATGCTGTCGATAGACCTCGAGGACCCCTATTACCTCATGTTGTCCAAAGAGGACATTGTGGTTGACTCCAAGCTGAGCGAGGAGATGGGGAAGCCGATCCCCGCTGATGTTGAGGGAGAAGGGGTCCGCTTCATAGATAGGTTCCGGGATAAATCCGGGGACCTCATTTACGCCTCCAGCTCCCTTCCCGGGGGCTTGCGGGTCGTGGCGGTGAAGGACGTGACCCTGAAGATGGAGGAACTGGAGTCACCCTTCCGAGAGCAGAGATCCGATCTCAAGAGGAACTCCTTGATCCTTTTGGCGGTGTTCATCTGCCTGTCGCTGCTGCTGGTCCTGCTGGTGGTGATGCCGGCCAATGCTCGTTACATCTCCGGGCCGGTGCGGGCGCTCAGGGAGAAGGCGCTGCGCATCATGGACGGAGAGTCCGGGGTGGAGGTGGAGGTGGACCAGAGGAGCGACTATTACGCTCTGCAGGCGCTCCTGGACAGCGTGCGGCGCCTGATGGAACGGGAGGCGAGAGAGGGCAGAGAGGACCAAGGGAGAGGGAAGGCGGCAAAGGCAACAAAGGATAGAGCAGATGAGCCCGAGAGCAGCCCGTGAGCGGAGAAAGGCAAGCCCGCCTCACACGCTGAACTGCCTGCCCGACCTGACGAAATAGATGACGCGTTCGCACACCGTCTCTCCGGTGCATTCCTCGAAGATGCGGGAGTAGAGCTGCAGCTGGGGGGCGTAGTGTCGCGCCAGCTCCTCCAACCTTTCGGCTGGAGCGCCGTCCGTCTTGAAGTCCACCAGCACCCAACCCCCGTTCTCGCGGAAGGCCAGGTCGATGGCTCCCCTCAAAAGCAGCCTGCCCCCAACTGCTTTACCTGGGAAATCCTCGCCTTCATCGGAGAAATAATGGAAGGGCGCCTCCACCAGGCGCAAGGATGCCTTCTGCGAGCGTTCCCATAGCCGGGAGCCCATGACCGAGTCGACCGTGCGCAGCGCCTCGCCGGCCAGCCCGGGATCGAGCCCGTTCTCCGCAAGAGCGGTGGCTGCCAGCTTCTCCAGGCCGCTCCCGCGCCCGCGGGCAGCCGCCTCCAGCAGGAGGTGGATGACCGACCCCCATTCCACGCCGTGCTCTCCCACCAGCAGGCTATCATCTTCCACGCTAAACGAAGATGGTCCGCCCTGGACCTCCGCGGCTTCCCCGGCTGGGGACGTCAGGGCGAGCTGCTTGGCTGCGGCGACCTCGTAGGTGGGGACCACCGCTTCGGCCAGGCAACGCGAGACCCGGCTCAGCTCTTCCTTTGCCTCTTCGGGTGTAAGGGATGCTTGCCCGCCGTCGCGCTTCGGCTCTCCATCCGCATGGTTGATCTCGACGGGCGAGTCAAGATAGGGCTTGAACGGGCTCCAGAAATTCTTTTTCTGCTTACCCTCCGCGCCGTGCTGGGAGATGACCAGGGCGGAAGCGGCCCGGGTCGCGGCCACGTAGCGCAGACGCAGCCTCTCTGCCAGCTCAAACTCCCTCTCCCGCGCGGCCACGTCCTCCCAGCCGGGCGGGCAAGCCAGGAGGAGAGGTGGGGAGTAGCCCCTGGCCTCGCCGTGGACGGCGAGGTAGCCGAGGACCTTTTCCCCGGAACGGTCCACGGCCAGGGTCACGCCTTGCTCGCCCCCCTTGTAAGGGTCGGCCAGGAAGACCACCGGCGCCTCCAGCCCCTTGGCCCGGTGCAGGGTCATCAGGCGGACCACCCCTCCCGCGGGCGGCCTTGCCGGGATCCCATCATGCTTGTCTTCCCCAGCGACCAGCCGCTCGATATTTTCGACCAGCTGGGCGTGGGACCAGGTCTCGTCCTGCAGTTCCCGCAGCAGCTCCAGCGCCTTCATCAGGCTGCCCGTCTGCTCCGGGCCGCCCGGCCGCCCGGCTGCCAACACCTCCAGGCCCAGCGACTCGACGACCCTTTCCAGGGCGGAGACCGGGGGCAGGGTGGCCAGCCAGCCTTCGCACCTCCGCAGCAGGGAGAAGGCGTCCCCGATGGCTGCGGCGGCCTCGCTGCCGAACCCCTCCGGGAGGGGGGAGTGGTAGTTGAAGCGGCCCCCCGACCTCTTGAACTCGTATAGTTGGTCGTCGCTGACACCGAAAAGCTCGCTGCGCAGCACCGCCAGCAGGGCCACGGGGTCGTCGGGGCGGGTGGCGGAGCGCAGGAAGAGGGAGAGCAGCCTGAGCTCCTCCACCCGGTTGAGGGCGTCACCCCCACTCACCTGGTGGGGTATGCCGTATGCCTGAAGCGCTTGGGCATAGTCTCCCAGGTGGTGGTGGGCGCGGGCCAGGATCATGAAGTCGCCGGGCTCCGCTTCCGCGGTACCCCCGTCCTGCGAAAAGCGAGAGCCGCGGGCCAGCCTCAGGCCGTTGTCCAGCGCGCTGCGGATGAAGCGGGCGATGAGGTAGGCCTCCCAGGGTATCACCTCCCCTTCGTTTTTCAAGGAAGGGTCGATGTCGAGAGAGAAGACTCCGCGGAAACCGTCCCCGGCCGGCTTGTCCATGCCGGCCACCAGCTCCACGTAGGCGGGCGAGAAATCGGACTCCTGGGCGGGGAAGCGGGTATGGCCATCCATTCCCTCCTCTCCTTCTCCAGGGGAGAATACCCGGTTGGTCCAGTCGATGAGTTCGGGGACGGCTCGGAAATTGGTGGACAGGCGCACCAGCATCCCCGCTCCCCCGCTACCGGGGCCGGTGATGATCTCCCGGGCCTGGTTGTAGGTGACGATGTCGGCGCGGCGGAAGCGGTAGATGGACTGTTTGGGGTCGCCCACCACGAAGAGGGAGCCGGGCCGGGGCCGGCAGCGCCGCCAATCCCTTTCCTCGGGGTCGGAGGAGCTGAGCAGCAGGAGCACCTCGGCCTGGATGGGGTCGGTGTCCTGGAACTCGTCCACCAGGATGTGGGTGAAACGCTCCTGGAAATAGCGGCGCACTTGGGGGTGGTCGCGCAGCAGCCGGGCCGCCTTCAACAGGAGGTCCTGGAAGTTGAGACATCCCATCTCTTCGCGTATGCGGTCGTAGAAATCGCGCGCGGCGAAGAGGACGCGCATCACCGCGTGATAGCGGTGTTCGCGCCAGGCCTTCAGCATGGGCTTGACCTGGTTGTCACGGAAACTGAGCCACCTCTCTTTTTCATCCTTTGCTTGTTGAACGTTGAAATGACCGCTATCTTTCCAAACCTTCTGCACCAGTTTGGGATCGCTGTCGAATTCCTGAAGAAGCTCCATCAGCTGGTCGGGGCGGGAGAGGTCATCGTAGCTATCGGCGAGGCGGGGCAGGCGGCGGTATTCTTCGATCAATTTGTCATTGCCCGTTACGTGGGGCAGCAGGGGTTCCAGGCCGCGCATGTGCTCGAGGTATTCCCGCAGGGACTCAAGGACGGGCTGGACCTCCGGCAGGGGTGCTTCCTCCTCGGAGCCCGGCCAGGCGTGCACGTCGGGATAATCGGCGAACCTGAGGAATGCGGGCTTCAGCTCGGAGAGGCGCAGCCCCAAGCGTCCCAACTCGGAAAGGAGCCCGTGCTCGTCCAGGGCCAAAGTGAGCGAGGCGAACTCTTCCCAGGCGAGGTTGCGCAGGCGCATGTCTTCGACCTCGTCGATCTCTCGGAAAGATACGTCCACTCCCGCCTCCACCGGGCGCTCCCGCAGCAGGCGGCCGCAGAAGGAATGGATGGTGCCGATCACGCAGTGTTCCAGGTCGTCCAGGGCTTCCATCAGGCGCGCCCTCTCCTCTCCTTCCGCCTCCCTCAAGCCCCTCTCCAGCTCCACCTGGAAGCGGGAACGCAGCTCCGCCGCCGCCTTGCGGGTGAAGGTGACGGCGGCCAGGTTGCGCACGCTCCTGCATGTGCCAGAACGCAGCAAAGCCACCATACGGCCGACCATGCAGGTGGTCTTGCCGGTCCCGGCCGCCGCCTCCACCATCACGTTGAGGTCCAGGCGGCGGAGGATGAGGTCGCGCTGTTCCTGGTCGGGCAGCACGGTCGCTTTCCTAACCATCGAGCTTCACCCCCCTCAAGCGGCGGAAGGCCTCCAGCTGGACGTTGGCCGGGTCGGCCAGCTTGCGGCCCAGGTTGGCCGACTCGGCGGCGACGTCGCCGAAGGCGCGGAGGAAATCGCTGTTCTTCACGTCATCACCCTTATCGGTGAAGGGGAAGCAGCCGCGCGCGGGGAGATCGCAGAGCAGGGAGAGGAGCTCCTTGCCCGCCTCCAGCGTCTCCGCGTCCCAGCGGTAGACATGGCGTCTCGCCCGGCCGGAGACGAAGAGGTAACCGAAGCCCTTAACCTCGCCCTCCTCTTTAAGGGCCCGCAGCCGCTGGCGCAGCAGTTCCAGGTAGAGGAAGGGCTGGACCGAACGCCCCTGCCTGAGGGGGTCCTCGATGTCGTAGGCCTTGTCGCCGCCCGTCTTGTAGTCCCATATGAAGAAACAACGTTCTTTCCCCGCCAGCTCGTCCACCCGGTCCAGCCGCCCCCGGGCGCGCACGCCCCTGCCCTCACCGAGCTCTATGAAAAGCGGCTCGGCCGCATCCATTGGAGTGGGGTCGCCCTGGGATGGCAAGCCCATGCAGACCTCCAGGAAGGCGGGGCGGCCTTCGCGCAGCAAGACCTCCTGTTGGTTGAGGAAGAGCCGGGCGGCTTTCTTCAGCTCTCGGCATTCGTTCTCGAATGCCTCCAGGTTCACGGGCGGCTTGACCCGCTTCCACTTCTCGATGCCCTCCTCGACCAGCCTGAGCAGCGCGGGAAGGTCTTTACCGACGCTGGGCAACTCCTCCCGCTCGATGAAGCGGGCCATGAATCCGCGGAAGGCCTCATGCAGCAGCTGTCCCCTCTCGGTGGGGTCGAGCCACCTCGAGGGGTCGAACCCGAACTCCTCGGGCGGCTCGATGCCCAGCACGTAGCGGAAGAAATATTCCATGGGGCACTTGCCCAGCGTCTCCAGGCGCGACGCGGAGAGGACGGGGCCGTCGGGGGAGAAGGGGTCGCACTCGGCTGCGGCTGCGGGGACATAGCCGTCGTAAGCGGTGAAGCGGCTGCTCAGTCTTTCCTCAACGGCTTTGAAGCCCCTGCCCAGATGAGGGAACAGCCGGGCCGCCAGCTCCTTCGCCGGTTCCGGTGACGGTTCGCTGCAGAGCCGCCAGAGCCACCAGTCCAGGGCATCGAGGCACCTTTCCGGCTTCCGCGGGGCGAAGGAAGTGGGGGAGGGCAGCCAGGCGGCGAGGTCGGCCAGGGTTCCTTCGCGAATTCCCGAGATAATCCGCCAGGCGTTGAGTACCGCGGGGCTGGGGAACTTCTCCCGGTCGTCTGCGAGGTCGCGGCAGCTGAACCCCAGGGTCACCTTGCCCCTGAGGCGGGCGAGGAGGCGGGCCGTCTCCTTCTCTTTGCGGGTGAGGCGGCCGGCGGCGGTGGGAAGACCAGGGGAAAGGCCGGCGCGCTCCCGGTCCAGCAGCAGGGGGTCCTGCAGGCCGGCGCCGGGGTACCGAGAGTCGTCCAGCCCGACGATGAAGGTATATGGCCTCCCGGAATGCCCTCCTGCCAAGTAGTGCTGCACGAAGAGACACCCAGGCCGGGGTCCCATGCCCATCACCCGCAGGCCGCGGGCCTGCTCCTCCAGCCAGGCCAGCACATCCAAACCTTCGGGTGCCTCCTCTCCCTGCAGGGAGTCCAGCATCTCCTCGATGGCCTCGGCGAGGCGTTTGGCTGAGTACTCGTCGAAGGAGGAAGTCCGGCGCGCGAAACGCCCGAGGAATACGGCCGCAGCGCGCAGCAGCGCGACGCCCGCTGGCGCTTCCGGGGTGAGCTCGAGGAGGGATGCCACGGCGTGGCGCAGTCCCTCGAGCGCCCTCCGCCTCTCTCTCAGGTTCTCCAGGCGGCGCGCAGAAATCTCCGGATCATCGTCTCCTAGCTCGCTCCCGTGGCCGATCAGCTGCTCATCGAGGTCGGTGAGCTCCCGGTCAAGGGCTACCAGGTACCGCTCCCTCCCCTCGCCGATGGCCAACGGCCTCAGCAGGCAGGCCAGGCGGGAGAAGCTGAAGGCTCCTTCGAGATCCCCCAGTGCCAGCAGGCCGTCCTTGACCAAGTCCACCAGCATGACCTGCAGGAAGCCGTCGCGCTGCCAGGAGAGCCACCCCAGGAGGGCACGGGCCGGGCGGGAATAGGAAACGGGGATGCCCTCGGCGAAGGTCGCGGGGAACGGTGCTCCCTCCGGCAACTCCAGGCGCGAGACCGTCTCGAAGATGAGGGGGAGGTAGGTGCTGGGGTCGGTGTGGAGCAGCTCCACCCGGTCGAAGGGGATGCCCTCTTCCAGGCAGAGGCGCAGCGCCTCCCGCACCTCGTTGATCTCGCCCACCGCGGAAAATATCTTCACGGTGTCATCTTTTCGGGGCTGCGGCGCTGACGGAGGGTCCGGCAGGTAGGCGAGGAGGCGGGCGTCGGGGATGTCGCCGAATCCTTCGGCCGGGGGTTCCAGCGGGCGGTCCACATCAAGCAATAGGCGGCTTTCATCCGGCAGGGCCTCCCAGGCGGCTCGCTCCAACAACGACCACTCCTCGGCCAGGTCCGAAGGGGCCAGGACCAACAGGTCGGTCGGCAGGGCGCGGGGATCGGACCGGAGCCGCTGGGCGGCCAGCGAGAGGAGCGCGGGGTAATCCACTAGTCCGGAGGCGGAAAGCGTCTTCTCGTAGAGGGCCAGCAGGTGGGAGATGTCCGTGCCCTTCTCCGGGGTCTCGAAGCGGGACGCTTCGAGCCGGGATGAAAAGAGTCCGGCCAGGCGCAAGTCCCGCAGGGTGGCCAGCAGGGCGTCGATGAAGCCGGGTGATGGCCTCAGGCCGGCAAGAAAACCCTTTCCGCCCTGTGTCTTCCGGTGCTCGGCCAGGGCGCGCGCGGCTAAGACCTGCAACCCGGCGCCCCGCACCATCTCCAGACCCCTTTCCTGCATGAGCGGTCCCGCCAGCTCCAGGGCCATGTGGGTGAGGGTCTTCACTCGGGCGTTGAAGACCGGCTGTCCGGTCATGGCCACGGCGTCCAGCCACTGATACCCGGTGCGCAGCGAAGGGGCCAGGATCCACTTCTCGGACACGGGGTGCTGCCGGCATGCCTCGGCCAGTTCCTCCACCAGGCGGTTGGCGGCAGCGTAAGCCATCTCCACCACTCCTTTCCTCTTCCATGCAGCATGAGTGGAAACCAATTGTTCAAACATAGCAGAAGATAACGACAAAAACCCCGCATCAGGGGTCAGCCCCTTTTATCGGTAGGCAACCTTTATAATTTTACATAATGAAGATATTGGATGTTGCCCCCGCGTCTGCAAGCAGTGCCGACTTATCGCGCTTCGGCGCTGCTTCCCCGTAAGAGCCTGCGCCGGCGACGATCTGCCCTGGATGCGGCTCTGTGACGGCTGCATGTCTGGGGATAGATTCGCTCCTCACCCGGCGGAGAGGATATGGCCGTGCTGAGAGCTTACTGACCGCTTCCCCAGGTATGAATACCTGGCTCGACGGATTAACGGGGAGGTCGATCCCCGGTCAACAGCGCGGACTGCACGGCCTACCCTGCTGTTATAATGCGGCGTGTGAGGGAACAGCCGTACCCCTTGTTCCGCTGGAAGACACTGGCAGGAGCCTTAGCCCTGTCCTCTCCTCTCTTGCTCACGGCCCTGGTGGGCTACCGGCTTTTCTCCCTGCACGGCAGCATCGGACTCTACCGCGCGGTTCCCGGGGTGAGGTTGGCCTGGAGGGGCATCGTCCTCCTCTCCCTGCTGCTGCCCCTGGCAACCCTGCTGATGCTGCGCCGCGAGTACGCGTCGGGTGCGAGAAACGGCCGGGGCCGTGCCTGGCTGGTGGTGTTGGCCTGGCTGCTCATGGCGGCCGCGGTGCTCCTCCCCACCTCGGTTTATGGCCAGATAACTTCCTGGAAGGAGAGGCGCTGCGGTGACAAACCGCCACTGCTGCTGATCACCGAGCGCGAAGGAAGCCACGGCATCCCCGACCTGGCCCTGGTGTTCTGGACGGTGGAGGATAGCCGCAACCGGGTGGAATGGTCCAAGGCCGGATGTCCATACCGCACCGAGATGGAGGAATGCCCTTCCCAGACCCACGTCTTCTTCTTCCGCGACCTGGAGCCAGGGAGCGAATATTATTACCGCATCAACGGAAGCGACCCCATGTATTTCCGCGCCCCGCCTTCCGGCAGCGAGGAGGGCTTGCGCTTCGCCGTGGCTTCGGACTCCCATTTCGGGCTGGAGGGGGCTGACCGCGGATCGATCAGGGAGGCTCTCGACTCCATCGACCGCGGAGAGGAAAGGGCCGACCTCCTCTTCATCGCCGGCGACCTGGTGGACCGGGGCTACGATGACCGCCATTGGCAGGAGGCCCTGGCCATGCTGGGAGAGGAGATCGCGGACCTGCCGACGGCCATCGTTCCCGGCAACCACGACACCATGCTCGGCGGGGTGGACCTGTTCATCAGGTACCTCTACCCCTGGAATCACAGCGAAAAGGGGGCGCCGGAGCTGTGGAGGCGCGTGGACGCAGGAGACATCCACTTCCTCCTGCTGGACCTGGAGTGGGGCGCGGAAAGCGGCCCCAGCGGCCAGCGGGAATGGCTGGAGCGCCAGCTTTCGTCAATCCCCCCCGAGGAGTGGACGGTGGTCATCAGCCATCATTATTTCTTCTCCTCGGGTGGACGGTTGAAAGGAGCGATGAGGTACGATGATGCCCAGATGATCGAGGCCTATGTCCCCCTTTTCAGGGAAGGAGGTGTGGACCTGGTGGTCAGCGGCCACAACCATCACTTGGAACTCCTGGAGGACGGGGGGGTCGCCTATGCCGTGGTCGGGGCCATGGGCGGGAAGGAACCGGGGCCTCTCGAGCGGGTCTCCCCGGCGAGCGTGTGGAGGGGCGGCACGTACCGCGGTTACCTCCTGGTGGAGGTAAAGGAGGATTCCCTCCTGCTGGATTTCAGGGGATGCGATGGAAGGGTTCTGGGATCCTTCGCGCTCGAGGGAGGGAGGGTCATCCGGCTTGCGGAGGAGCCAGCGGCCGTTCCCTGAAGATCCGCTTGCCTGTTTGAGGGAGGGTGCCGCGAGGGTATTCTTGAGCGTGTAGCGTTCGAGCCGGCATTGGAGGCGCGGGTGGAAAGAATGGGCTCGCTCAGGGCGAGGGCGGCGCTGGGTTCGGCCGTTGAGCGAGAGATGATGGGATTGTCGGAGGCAGTAGGGCAAGGGGGGACCATGGAGAAGAGGGCGGTGGTGATCGGCTCGGGAGTGGGTGGAGCGGCAGCGGCGGCCCTGCTGGCCGGGGCGGGCATGCGGGTGACCATACTGGAGGGGCAGCCGTTCGCCGGAGGACGCTGTGCCACCCTGGAGAGGGACGGCTTCCGCTACGACTTCGGCGTGCACATGTTCAGCCGGGGCCCGCGCGGACCCCTGGGAGAGGTCTCCCGGCGGACGGGCGCCCGCCTGAGGTGGGCGCTCAAGGACTTCCCCTGCCGGGTGATGGGGAGGGCCGACTTCGTCTTCCCCTTGGATATCAGGCCGCGGTCAAGGCAGGCCCGGCTGGCCCGCGACCTGGGGGTGAGTCCCCGCGAGCTGCCCGGCGCCTTCCTGCTCATCCGGGGCCTTTTAGGGGGCAGGGGAGTGGGGATGCTGGACCGGGTGACCGTGCGCGAGCTGGCTTTGCGCTTCACCGATGACCAGATGGTGCACCTGTTCCTGGACTGCCTCTGCCAGCTCTATTTCGCCCTGTCCTATCGGGATGCCTCGGCGGGGGAGTTCGCCTGGTGCTTCAGCCGCATGTTCAACGATGCCTCCTTCGGTTACCCCCTGGGGGGAAGCGGTTCCATCGTCTCCTCCTGGGTGGAGGCGCTCGCCCGCAGGGGAGGGGAGGTCAGGATGGGAGAGAGAGCTCTTTCCATCAAGGTGAAGGGGGGGAGGGTGCGCGCGGTGGAAACGGAGGCGGGGGAATATGCGGCCGATCTGGTGGTCTCCAACGCCGGCTTGGCCGCCACCGTGGATCTGGCGGGGGAAGGCCATTTCCCGGCGGAGTATGTGGAGGCGGCGCGGCGGATGGCGCTCTCCAACGCCTACGTGACCGTCAAGTACGCATTATCACGACCTGTGATCGAGGAACCTGTTATCTTCTACATGCCGGAGGCGCCCGCCGGAAGTGCGTTTGATTACATCAAGGAGAAGCGGCCGCCCGAGGATCCCTACATCTTCATGCCGGTGCCGTCCAACTGGGATCACTCCCTGGCGCCGCAGGGGTGTCAGCTGGTCATCGCGGGGACCGCCGCGCCCCCCGATGCTTCCTTTGAGCTCTGCGAGGCCATCCTGGACCGGGTGGACGCCACGGTGCGCCGGCTCTTCCCCGGCATCGAGGATGCCTTGCTATGGGAGATTCGTTCCGGTGCCGCGGCCACCCGGGACCTCACCGGCCACCGGGCCGGGGAATGTATCGGGCTGGCCCAGGTACCTGGACAGGTGGGCCGGGAACGCCCCGGGCGACGCACCCCGGTGAAAGGACTTTGGCTGGTTGGGGCTGACGCGGGAGCCCGAGGCGTCGGGACGGAGATGGCGGCGGGGAGCGCCCTCGGGCTGCTGCGGGACCTGCGAGAAGAGGAGCGCTACTCCCGGTGAAGGGGATGATCGGTCCCACCGCTGCCTACCCCCTCTTCTGCGCCTATCCCGAGCTGGCGGCGAGGCTGCCGCGCCTTGCCCTGGGCGAGTTCCCCACGCCGGTGGAGCGGCTGGAGGGGACGGGGGGGTTGCTGGGAGCGCCACTGCTCTTCGTCAAGCGGGATGACCTCAGCTCCCCGCTCTACGGCGGGAACAAGGTGCGCAAACTGGAGCTGCTGCTGGCCGAGGCCCTCCGCCGGGGGAGGCGGAGCGTGGTCACCGTCGGCGCGGCGGGCTCCAACCACGTGCTGGCCACCCTCCTGCACGCAGCGCGGTTGGGCTTGCAGGGCACCGCTTTGCTTATCGACCAACCCAATGCTGCCTACGTCCGCAGGAACCTGCTGCTGGACCGGCAGACGGGCGCCCGGATGGTCCACGTGCCCGGACCGGCGGCGCTGCTGCCGCTGCTGGCTTGGAACATGCGAGGAGGGGCGCTAAGGGGGACGCCCGCCCCTTTCTTCATCACCGCGGGAGGGAGCGACCCCCTCTCCTGCCTGGGATATGTGGCAGCCGCTTTGGAGTTGCGGGGGCAGGTGGAGGAGGGGCTGCTGCCCGAGCCGGATTTCGTCTTCGTGGCCGCGGGGACCCTGGGGACGGCCGCGGGACTGGAACTGGGGCTGCGGCTGGCGGGAATGCGCACCCGGGTGACGGCGGTGGCGGTGGTGGAGAGATGGGCCTGCAACCGTTCTCGCTGGGCCTGGCTGGTCAACCGCGCCTCCATGCTGATGCGCCGGTTGGGAGCCGCGGTGCCCCGGGTGAAGGTGAGGCCGCGGGAGCTCCTGATGGTCCAGGAGATGCTGGGGGAGGGATATGCCCGGTTCACCCCCGAGGGGATGGAGGCGGTGCAGGCGGCGTGGGAGCTGGACGGGCTCGAGCTGGACGGCACCTATACGGGAAAGGCCTTCGCCGCTATGCTGCGGGCGCTCCGGGATGAGGGACTCAAGCGGCGCTGCATCCTCTTCTGGAACACCCTCAGTTCTACCCACCCGGAGGTGGAAGACGAGGACTACCGCCGGCTCCCTCCCGCCTTCCACCGTTACTTCGAGCAGCCCCTGCAATCTTTGGAGGAAACGCTTGGTTTCAAGGGGTGACCCGGGCGCGATGGGAATGACCCCCTGTCCCTACCCGGCCTTTGAAGCAGTTGGCGATCCATAGAGTGATGGGGGTCGCCGCGGAGAGTTTGGATTTGAGGGGTCGGCGGACAGCGGAGTGCAGGGGAAGCGGAGGCGGAGCATCCACGGCTTCAATGATTAAGAGGAGTGATAGGTGGCAGGGGGAACCGTTCGTGAGCGAGCGGGGGGCGCGGGCGCCACGCGACTGATCTCGCCGGAAGCGGATGAGGCGTTCGGCGTGCACGGAGTTCGGAGGATAGGTCGCCCGCTCGCGGACGAACGCGCCTTCATGGAATCGGAAGGAACCACGAGGGAGGAGGTAGGCGGAGATGGCAGGTGAATGCCCAGAGGCCGGGGAAGGGATGGGACCGCTGTGCCCGGTGCAGATATGGGAAGAGCCGCCGGTGGGGGAGCTGGCCCTGGAGGCGGCGGCGGGAGCAGCCATGCTGGCCCTCGGCGCCCGGCTGGTGGCGAGGAACAGGCCCCGGCTCCTGATGCTGTGGTCGGCCGCTTTCCTCTCATGGTTTTCATTATGTAAATATCTTATCTGTACCCGTTGTGAGCGTTACGGTCAGCGCTGCGAGTTCTACGGCCTGGGCAGGTACGCGGCCCGCCTCTTTCCGGCTCAGCCGGGGAGGACCTTGGATAAGGCGGGGATAGCCGCGGAGGCGGCCTCCGCGGGGACCCTGTATTTCCTACCCCTGCTGGCTTCGCTGGGCAGGCCGCGTGATTTTTTCAGGTACTCGGTCTTCCTGCTGCTCGCCCTGCTGACGCAGTTCTTCATCTCCTGCCGCCGCTGCGCCCTGACCGCCACAACTCCCTGGAAGGCCACCTGCCCCAACTACCGGCTGGCCCGCAAGGTCTTCATATAGCTCTGGAGAATGGGCCAAGCCGCCGTTGAAGTCGGGTCCGGTCGAAGGCCGCCTTAGACCTTAGATCGGGTAAGGCGTTCGGCTAGAACAGCATCACTTTGGGCATGGTGCCGGTATGGTAATCCCAGCGGCGGTTGCTGATGTTGTTGGGATCGATGGCCTTCTTCAACTCGGTGAGGGTGTCCATGTAGACCGACAACCCCGGGTAAGCCACGGGGAACATCATGTCGCTCATGGGCAGCCCCTTGACCATGGGGACGATGCCCGCCGCGAAGATGGCCCCCTCCCGCATCCCGGTGAGCACCGCCCGGAAATAGGTGAAGAGCATGTTGATGAGATCATCGGGGTCGGACTGATTGGCATAGAGGTCGAACTCCAGGTAGGCCACCCTGCCCATGTGGTAGGGCTGGAAGTAGAGCCCGGGCTCGTCCGGCTTGATCACGTCGTCGTTGGTGCCCGCCTGTCGGGTGGTGGCGATGCGCATGGCCTCTTCCACCAGGGCCAGGTTGTCCAGGCGGTCCATCAGGGCGCCGATGAGGAAGCTCCCCTTGACCCGCTGCACCCGCACCGTCTCCCTCATGTATTTCAGGATGACCAGGGGGTGGAGCCCGGCCTCCTCCATCATGGCGTGCAGCGTATCCGGCTCGAGGAAGTCGAACCTGTCACTGATGCCGGAGATGAGGCGCCGGGTCAGCTCGGCCTTGAGGGAGGCCTCCTCCTCGCTGGCTCCCCCGAAAACGGAGAGGATGATGTTGCGGGGCATCACCGGGACCACCGACTCCGCCTGCCGGTTATCGTTGACGATGAAGGGGCCGAAGAAGGTGTTCTGGGTCTGCAGGAGCTCGATGGCCAGGTTGTCGCGGGCGATGGCGTAGAGCGCCTCGATCACCGGGCCCATGTCGCTCTCCTCGTAGATGGGATAGAGATAGGCGTGGTGTTCGGGTTCCGGGTAGAGCCGTAGGGTCAGCTCGGTGACTATGCCCATGGTCCCCGTGGCGTAGCGGAAGAGATTGGTCATGTCGGGGCCGGGGCCCGGCAGGTGGGCGGGGAGCATGCCGCAGGAGCGCGGCCCCGCCTCGACGATCTCCCCGGTGGGCAGGACCATGAGGACGTCGATGACGTTGTCCATGCCGAATCCGAACTTGCAAGCCAGGCTGTTGATGTTGCAGCAGGCCAGGTTGGAGATGACCCCGGCGGTGGCCGAGGTGGATGGGTTGGCCACCCGCAGGCCGCGCCTCTGGGCCTCCACCTGCAGCTCGCAGTAGTTCACCCCCGGCTGGATCCGCGCGTACATGTTGCGTTCGTCGATATCCAGGATGCGGTCCATGCGCCGCAGGTCGCACTCTATGCCCCCGAACATGGGGATGGTGGCGCCCACCGTGCTGATCCCGGTCCCGAAGGGCATGACGTCCACCTTGCAGCGGTTGGCGATGCGGTAGACCTCGGCCACCTCCTCGGTGGAGGCGGGGAGGCAGACGATGTGGGGATAGGTCCCGGGGATATAGCTCTGGTCCCGGGCGTACCCGCAGGCGATGGCGGGGTCGTCGCTGACCCACTCCGAGCCCAGGGCCTCCTGCAGGAGCTGCCGGGCCTCCTCCAGCTTATCGGGCAGGTTATGGTCGGACTGGTATTCATGGACCAAAGGTCGCCTTATCACCCGCCTCCGGGCGAAATCCTCCCGGTAGCGGCTCCTCCTCGCCGTGCCGCTCCTCTGCATCGGCCTCACCCCCTAAAGGCTTCTCTCCAACAGGGAGAAGACGTTCTCGACCTCGACTCTTGAGCCTTTGGCCTCCGCCCCCTTGCGCAGCATCTCCTCGCACCACGGGCAGGAGGTGACGATGGCGTCCGCCTCCACGAACTCCGCCTCATAGACCCGCTCCTTGGCCGTCCACTCCCCGAAGTCGGGGAAGGCGTAGCCGGCCATGCCGCCGTTGCCGCAGCAGAGGGAGTTGTGACGGTTGCGGGGCAGCTCCACCAACTCCAGTCCGGGGATGGAGGAGAGGATGCGCCGGGGCTGGTCGTAGACGCCCAGCCGCCGCCCCAGGCGGCAGGGGTCGTGCCACGCCACCTTCATCTTCACTTCCTTGCCCGGCTGAAGCTGCTTTTTCTTCAAGGCCTCCGCCACCACCTGCACGGCGTGCCTGGGCCTCAGCGCCATCTCCGGCCCGTATTCCTCGGCGAACACCCAGGAGCAGTGGGGGCACAGGGAGATGAGCGTCTCCGCCCCGGTGGCCTCGAACCTCTTGATGTTCTCCAGGCCGAAGGTCTCGAAGAAGTCGCGGTCGCCCAGCTCCAGGAGGGGAGCGCCGCAGCAGAGCTCCTCGCTGCCCAGGATGCCCAGGTCCAGCCCCGCGGCCTTGAGCACCCGGGCGGCGGAGCGGGCCGCCTCCTGAAGCTCCGGCTTGAAGGAGTAATGGCAGCCGGCGAAGAGCAGGGCCCCCACCTTCTCCTGAGAAGCATCCTTCAGGCCCAGCCCCTCGGCCCAGGCGCCCCTTTCCGCTTGCGGCTTTCCCAGGATGTTGTCGGCCTCCTCCAGGTTGGTCACGGCCTGATCGTGCTCCTCCAGGGGGCCCCAGCCGTCGCGCACCGCCTGCTCGCGCAGCAGCTCGAAAACGCGCATGGGAAAGATCTGTTTGACCGGATAACACTGCTCCTGGCAGGAGCCGCAGAGCATGCAGGCATAAAGGGCGTGCCGCATGGCCGGGGTGGGCTCGATCTCCTGCAGGTCCAGGGCGCGGGCCATCTCCAGCTTGCCCGAGGCGTAGTAGGCCTCGAAGCGGAAGCGGGTTCCGGAGGGGCAGTTACGCCAGAAGCGCCCGTAGTCGACCTCCTGCACATGCACCGCCTGGCACAGCTTGCACTTGCCGCAGAGAGAGAAGTCGCTGCGGAAATCGGAGAGCACCTCGCGCAGCGCAGTCATCTTTCTCTTCATGGCTCACACCTCCTCCAGGAGCTGGCCCGGGTTCAAGCGACCGTCGGGGTCGAGAATCCTCTTGACCCGCTTGATCATCTCCAAAAATGAGGGCTTGGCCCGGCTGAAGACCATGGAGGCCAGCTCGCCCCGGGGACGGTCCACCAGGAAGTCCCTCTCGAGGATGGAACGATAGGCAACCCTCCAGGCCTCCCGGGCCTTTTCCGACTCCTCCGCGGCGTGGTAAAGATCGCTCTCGCAGTAGAAGGCGCCCCCGAAGTAAACGGGAATGAAAAGGTTGCCGGCGGGCGCCAGCCCTTCCGCCTCAGCCGCCTGGGTCCCCGCGGAGAGCGCCTCGGGCACCTGCTCTGAGAAGGTGTAACAGTCAACCGGAAGGGTGGCCCCCCGGAGGTGGTCCCGGTCCCAGCGGTACCAGGGACGCCCCAGCAGGGATCCCAGGGCCGAGGTGAGGTCATCGGACAGGGACTTGCCGCCCAGGTCCGAGGCATCCCTGGCGACCAGGTCCGCCTGCATCTCCACCAGCTCGCGGTGGTGCTCGATGGAAAGCAGGACCGTCCAGGGAGGCAGGGCTGAATAAAGACCCTCGGCTTTATCCGGGCCCGCCATCACCGACCAGAAGCGGGCGTCCGCCCCCGCGATCTCGAAACAGTGATCCTCGCGGCAGACCTTATAGGCGAAACCCACCGCCCGCTCCAGCTCGTTGAAGCCGAAAGCCAGCACCCGGCGTTCCTCCCTGACGGGATAGACGTAGATGACCCCGTAGACGGGTATGCCGTAGATGTCCTCGGAGGCGCCGAAGAAGGGCGATATCTGCGGGCCCTGGTCCTCCCGGAAGTCGGCGTGCCCCTCCTCGGCCATCTGCTGGCTGCCGGAGACCCACAGGCGGCCGTCCGCCAGCAGGGCGTGGAAGATGGATAACTGGTAGGCGCGGTTGGCGGTCGAGCCCAGGAGGATGTCGCGGTCGATGTAGGACCGCACCACGTAGGGGCTCTCGGCGCAGGCGGGCATCAGTACCTTCATCCCCGCCTTGTCCAGGTGGGGCTGAAGCTTCTCGAAGGTCACCCCAGCCCCGATGTAGGCCATCATGTTGCGCCCATCGACATTCTTGATGTAATCCATGCGGGCTGGATCGATGAGCAGGCCCCTGCGCTTCACCAGACCTTTCGGCAGGTAGCGGGTGCGCACGCTGAAGACCTCGAGCTTGCGGGAGGCCGCGAACTCCATTACCTCCAGCGCCTGGTCGGTATCGCGCGGCAACACCCGCACCAGTTCCGTGGAAAGGCCCCGGGCGTCGAGGTATGGTTCCAGGGCAGCCGCTCCGCTCCTCACCCCCTCGGCGCCGACGATGTCGCTCAATTCCCGCGTGACGGTGGCATCCATCTTATCCCCCCTCCATCCATGAACGGCCCGCGAAGAAAGCGAACGGTTGTGCGATTGGTGCGCAATAATTCCGATAACGTGTCGGAACAAATTATACTATAAAGGTCAGAGTTTTTCTACCTCTTTAGCGGATCACGCTCTCAAAGTTGCATCTTTAGAAGCGGAGGATGCACATCGCCAACCCTGTCGCTCTACCTCTTGGCTGATCACGCTCGCTTAGCTGTACTGTGCTATATTGCTATATTGTTGACAATGAAAGAGTGCTTGCGGCGAAAGCCGGCTTGATGATGGAAGATGCCTTAGCTGGAAGAAGGCCCATGCCTGATTCCCTTGAGTTTGGCTTATCTCTTCCGTTGCTTCTACTGGGCCTTGTCATATGAGGCTACACAAGGAAGTTGCCGCATGCAATCTGTATAATGCTTGCGAGGAGGTTGTAGATTGTTTGTAGTGGCCATAATCCTTTCGACCTTAGCCACTTGTATGTGCAATTACGCGCTGTACATACAGAAGCGCGAACTGAATAACCTGCCTCGCCTGGAAGGACATAATTTCTTTCGTACCCTCAAAGCTTTTTTCACTTGCACTCCTTGGCTGGCAGCCCAAGGACTGGGACTCGCTGGTACCTGGATACACGCCCTCGCCCTCGGTTTCGCTCCCATGTCCATCCTGGAGACCATCAATACTTCAGGCATAGTGTTGCTGGCCTTGCTGGCCATTTTCAAGCTGGGGGAGAAGGCCAGTTTCATCGATTGGGTGGGCATCAGCTCCATCATGCTGGGTTTGGTTTTCATGGCTATAACCATTACCGCGCGCTCCACCGAGTTCGGATACAATCCCGTGGTTCTCTGGTTCTTGGTATTTTTCCTGCTGATCACGGCGGGAGCCGCCTTCCTCAACGGCATAAAAAAGAAGGATGAGCGCTCTCCCATCTTCATCGCCGCTGGCACTGGCATCCTGGTCGGCACAAATGCGATTTGGATAAAGGTAGGCCTGCACGACGTGTGGACGAGGCTCTGGGATGAGAGCCTGGGTAGGGCTCTGGTCAGCCCGTTCCTGTGGATAATACTGTTCTTTGCCGTCGGCACCCTTCTCCTGCAGCAGATCGCCCTACAGCGGGGCAAGGCTATCATCGTCATCCCGGTGATAACAGGTCTTTCCAACATCATCCCCATCCTTGTGGGGATCATCGCTTTCCGGGAACCCTTTCCCAGCACCTTCGGCATGGTCCTGCTCCGTCTGCTCTCCGTGGTCATGGTGATCGGCGGAGCCATCCTCTTGTCTTTAGGCGAGGAGGGCAAGAATGATCAGGAGCCTGCGATATCACAGCCTCCTTCAGTTCCCGGCTTCCCTTCGGGGTCGAATCTTCGGGATCAGCGGTAATCCACGTAGGAGCGGATGCGCCGGTAGGTCTTCTCGAGAAAATCGGGGTCGCTTATGCTGATGGTGATGGCGCCGTTAGGGCAGGCGGCGGCGCAGCGCCCGCAGGCCCGGCAGTACTCGCCGATGAAAGCCCTTCCCTCCCTGATCTCGATGGCTTGGAGATAGCACCTATCCGCGCATCTGCCGCAGCCGGTGCAGTCCCCGGTGACCTCGATGGAGATGCCCTCCAGGCGGGGAAAGAGAGGATTGAGCCTATCCAGGGGGGAGAGGGCGGTGAAGCGGGTCACGCAGCAGCATTCGCAGCAAAGGCAGATGGTGAGCAGTCGCTTGCGGTCTTTCACCCCGTAGATGAAGTTATCCACGCGGGCCTTGCCCACCACGGGCACCAACCCCGCTTCCACCGCGCGGTGCAAGTGCGCGCGCGCCTCCTCCAGACCGACCTCCCGACATCCGTACCTCTTTATCTCCACTGCGGAGTCTCCCAGCAGGATGCAACCAATGTCCACGGGATAATCCTGGCAGCCGAAGCCGGCCCGGCAGCCGCAGTAGGAGGCGATGACCCGATGGGAGGCCTCCTCGATGAAACGCTCCGCCAGGGTGAGGGGCAGGGGAGCGTTCTCGGGCATGCTGATGTCCTCGTTGATGGGAAGCCAGCGCATGTCGGTGAGATCCTCGCGCAGCCAGGGATGCCAGCGGTGAGCCAGGGGCAGTCGCGTGAGCAAGGCCGAGGCGGCCTCGACCATCCAATATCCGGCCCTTATCTTGAGGTCCTCGTCGCCCCGACGCTTTATCTTTCTCTTCCCCAAGACGACCTCCACGAACCGATCGAAAACCCTATTCCGTGGGCCGCTTTCCGCCTCTGGTCCCCTCCTTCGACCTCGGGCTTTCCACCAGGTTAGCATAACCGGGGGCAGGATGCTTCCCCGGTAGGGGATGCGCGGCGGCGTTCCCGGTGCCGCCCGAGTATATAATTGCTGTGCCGGGAGCGGCCGAGTAGGGGTGCTGGAGGGAAAGGAGCGGCCCATGTCTTTCGGTTATCACTGGAAGAGGGAGGACCAACAGAGATGGGCGGAGGAGCGCCTCTTTCGCTTCCTGCGCGGCCACGTGGACCGCTATCATCCCCGCTACCGCGGGGTTTTCCGGGAGCTGAGCGTGGATACCGACCGCATCTTCGGCTACGAAGACTTCCGCCGCATCCCCCTGACCTGCCGCAAGGATCTGGCCGCGGGAGCGCCTTCCTTCATCCTGAGGCCTGGCGAGAAAGGAGGGGGAGACGAGACGGCACCACTCACCGCCTGGAACCACTGGTCCTTCGCGGCTCGCGCCTTCACCTCACGTTATATCCGGGACCTCTACGGTAGGCCGCGCTCCTTTCGGGAAAAGTCCCGTCAGGCCTCCCTCTATGAATGGATGCCTGCCCTGTTCACTTTCTCCTCTGGGACCACCGGCTCCCCGGTGGAAGTGGCCTTATCCCTCTTCGACGTGAGGGAGAGGTGGTCGCAGGTGGCGGGCATGTTCTATGCCTCCGGCTGGGAGTCGCACATGCGCGTCCTAAACCTGGCTTCCGCCGCGCCTAATCTGCATTTCCTGGCGCCCGTGGTGGCTTCGCTCACCCTGGACACGGGGGCGGCGGCTCTGCACCCCTGCGGGTGGGGTGGGGTGCCGGTGGAGAGGCAGGTGGCCCTGGCGGCGGAGCTGGGATGCGATGTGGCCTGGTCCCGCACCGATGAGGTGATCCCTTGGCTGGATAAGGCGCTGGAGCTGATGGAGAGAGGAACGGTGGATGGTCTTCCCCGCCTGCGCACGGTGGTGGCTGGGGGGGAGGCGGTCAGCGGAGAGCTCCGCGAGCAAGTGCGGGAGCGGCTGGAGCGGCTGGGGGCGCGGGAGCCGCGCATCCTCGAGGCCTACGGGATGGCCGAGATGAAAGCGTGCTTCTGTGAGTGCGAAGAGGGAAGGGGCATCCATCTCAACCCGGAGTTCTTCTACTGGGAGCTGCTGGACCCGGATACGCTCAAGCCTGTGGAATGGGGAGAGCCGGGGGTCCTGGTCTTCTCTCATGTGGACTGGCGGGGCACCGTGCTGCTCCGCTACTGGACGGGCGACCTTGTTCGGGGCGGGATGGTCTGGGACAAGTGCCCCTCCTGCGGACTGACCCTCCCCCGCTTGTTCCCGCCGGTGGTGAGGACGGACACCGCCCTGCCGGAGGGTGCGGGTGGGCTGCCGGGCTGAGGAGGATAAGATCATGTCCAGGCCACGCTGGTTCGTGTGGGCCGTGAGGAAGACCTTTCCCTCAAGGTTCACCCTGGCCCGCCTGACCCGCCGCTTCCCCCGCCTGGGCCGCGTCGCCGATAACCTCCTCTTCGAGGGGGACGACATCATCTACCTTCCTTGGGACAGGGTCATCGAGGTGGGGGAGGACCTGCCCGGGCCGGACGGCACCGTCCTTCCTTCGAGGGTGATCGAGCATTTCATCGACAGGGCCTCCTTCCTGTGGGTCATGGACCGGTGCATCTGCCGGGAGGCTTCAAGCTGCCGCGATTACCCCATCGATCTGGGCTGCCTGTTCCTGGGGGAGGCGGCCAGGGGCATCAACCCCAAGCTGGGACATGAGGTCGACAGAGAGGGGGCTCGCGAGCACCTGCGCCGCTGCCGGGAGGCCGGCCTGATCCATTTGGTAGGGCGCAACAAGCTGGACACCGTCTGGTTGGGGGTGAAACCGGGAAGGGAGCTGGTCACCGTGTGCAGCTGCTGCCCCTGCTGCTGCCTCTGGCGGATGCTGCCGGAGCTTAGCCCCCTCATCTCCGGGAAGGTGAGCCGCATGCCCGGCGTCAGCGTGGAGGTGGGCGATGACTGCCGCGGCTGCGGGAGGTGCACCGAGGAAGGTGTCTGTTTCGTGCGGGCCATTGAGCTGCGGGAAGGAAAAGCGCACATCACAGGTGGATGCCGGGGATGCGGACGATGCGTGGAGGCCTGCCCCCACGGGGTCATTCACTTGAAGTTGACCGATCCCCGGTCGGTTGAACTCGCCATTGAGCGCTTAGACCAAAGTTCCACCCTCTGAGGACGGCCGGCGCTCACCCCGGTGTCCTTCGGCCTCCCGGCCCCGGCCTTTTCGCCACTTGGACATGAATTCCTGGACCGCCTCCTCGCCCAGCATCATTCCCGCGGCGAAGTAGAGCTCGTGGCGGGGGTAGGTGGCCGGCTCCAGGTAGTCGATCTCTCTCGCCAGCCGGGAGCAGCGGTGGCGGGCCCGCACCGAGCAGAGCAGCTCCCGGGCTCCGGCTCCCGCGGCGTTGCCCAGCTGCACGATGCGGGAGGCCGGCACCGGCGCCAGCATGGCCGTCTGCAAGGCCGAGGCGATGTCCAAGGAGCTGCCGAAGGCCCCCGCCAGCAGCACCTGGGCCACTTCCCTTATGCCCGCATGCTCCAGGAGCATTTCCACGCCAGCGCGCACCGCTCCCTTGGCCTTCTGGAGCTCGCGCACGTCACTTTGTGAGAGGGTTATCCACCTGCCCCTGTTCCTGGTGGGACCGGCGGCCCGGGCGATGCGGAAAGCCGGCTCTTCCTCTTCCACCGTGACCCGCGGATCGTTTACGAGCATCCTCCCTCCCGCGTCCACGATGCCCGCTCCCAGCAAGGAAGCCAAAGCGCTCATGGCGCCAGAGCCGCAGAGTCCCCGCGGGCCCTTGCCATCGACCGTCCACAGCTTGAGCTCGCCCGCTTCGTTGACGGTTACGCGTTCCACTGCGCCGGGGGCGGCGCGCATCCCCCACCTCAGGCAACCACCTTCGAAGGCGGGGCCGGAAGCGCAGGAACAGCAGGTGATGCCCCGGGGCGTCTTCAGGGAGAGCTCGGTGTTGGTGCCCAGGTCCACCAGGAGGGCCGGTCCCCGCCGAGAAGCGAGGCGGGAGGCGAGGATGGCCGCAAGGTGGTCCGAGCCCACGAATCCAGCCAAGGGAGGAGGGAAGAAGACTCGGGCTCCGGGGTGGGCATCCAGGCCCACCTCATCCGCCCGCAGCTCCAGGGGATCGGCGAGGACGGGGGTGAAGGGGCTCATGGCCAGGCGGTCTACCGGCAGCCCCAGGAAGATGTGGTGCATGGCGGTGTTTCCCACTACGCATATCTCCAGGATGTGCCGGGTGGGCAGGCCGTTCTCCCTGCACAGCTTGGACATCCCCCGGTTTAGCGCCTCGACCACCACGCCGCGGAGACGCCCGGCCTCTTTCTCTCCCCGCAGAGCGGCGGCGAGCCGGGAGATGACGTCGTGCCCCATGGAGAGCTGGGGGTTCTCCATGCCCAGGGCGGAGATGGTCCTGGCGCTGGCCAGTTCCACCAGGTACATCGCTATCTTGCTGGTGCCCAGGTCCACGGCGATGCCCAAGGTCCCCGAGAGCTGCTCGGGTCTTCCCACCTCCAGTAGCGTCCCGCCTCGCAGCAGCACGTCGACCTCTTCCCCTTCCCGCAGGTGCCGCACCAGCGACGCCGCCGCATGCGGTTCGCAGCCGCTCAGGCGCGCTCCACAGGAGTCCTCGAGGGCGGCCCGCAGGCGGTCCAGGTCCGCGCGGGAAGCACCGGCTCCCTCTGCAGCGAGGCGTACACGGTGAACGGAAAGGGGAGGATCCGGCCGAAAAGAGGCCGACTCGCTCTCCAGCTGGATGCGCTGGCGGGCGGCCAGCGACTGGCGCGGTACCAGCACACTCAAGGTGCCACCTTCCGGCTTGGTGCGGCAGGCCAGCCTCACCCCCTCGGCCATCTCGCCGGGGGAGAGGAGGCACCTCTCCAGTTCGTCGGGTTCGCTGGCCATCCCGCCCCTGACGATGACCCGGCACTTTCCGCAGGTCCCCTGACCCCCGCAGGCGCTCTCCAGCTCTATCCCCACGGAACGGGCCGCTTCCAGGACGGTCGAACCGTCCTCGGTCTCCAAGGCACTCCTTCCCGAACGGAAGACCACTTTCGCGGTCCTTTTCGCTTTCTCACCCGCCATCGGCTTCCCCTTTCAACCGGAGGAAATCATCCAGGCCCAGCTCTCTTCCCGGCTCGGCCACCACGAATTCCTCGTCCCATTCACCCGCCAGCAGCTTGCGCAGGAGGCGGTTGGATCCGCGGACTTCCTCGAAGGCCAACCCCAGGAGGGAAGCCATCTGCCTGGCGGTCTCGCGGTATTCGTCCATGCGGTAGTTGCCCGTGTCGATGAGGAGGATGCGGGTGTAGTGGGCCAGCATCTTACCCACCAGCCTGCGAGCCCGCTCCTCCCCGTAACGCTCCGCGATCCGGAGGTATTCCTGATGGGGCAGGTAGGCCGCCTCTATCCATCCCTTGGTGAGGAAATAGGTGCCTGGGTTGCTCTTCAGCTGGACCTGGCGTTCAAGGCGGGAGCCCAAGAAGATGTCTATGCAGTCGTCCACCCGCGGCACGATCAGGCGGTGCCGTTCCGAGGAGAGGCCGACCAGGGCATTGGAGCAGAGGCCGTAGCCTAACAAGATATCCCCCCTGCCCGGGAGGTTGTCTATCTCCTCCTTGAGCTTAAGGCGCAGCCGGTCGGGGTCTAGGTGAAGACCGAACTCGAGCACCCGCAGGTTCTCTTCGGGCAGGCCCAGGCAGCGCAGCTCCTCGGCCACTGTGGCGCAGGCAATGACCGTGAAAGTCCCCTCTTTCATCAGGACAAAGTATAGTCCATGAAGAGGTCTGGGCCGGGCGGGGGCCCGTTGGAGCGAGCGGTGCGGCGGTGGGGGTTTGGGTAGACTTGTCGGAACGACATGCCGAAAGCGCTGGCGACATGCCTGAGTAGGTGTTGCGTCCGTTTGCAGGGGTGACGAAAAGGAGGCGGAGGAAATGGGTGGTATCTTCGGTCTGGAAAGAAAGAATGCGGTGGTAACCGGGGGCGGTCGGGGCATCGGGAGGGCCATCTGCCTGGCCCTGGCCGGTGCGGGAGCCGACGTGGCGGTGGTATCCACCACCCCGGAGAGGAACCAGGCGGTGGCCCGGGAGGTGGAGGGGTTGGGGAGACGGGCGACCCACTACGCGGCCGATGTGTCCGACGCTTCCCAGGTGGAAAAGATGGCCCGGGCCGTGCTGCGGGAATGGGGGAGGGTGGATATCCTGGTATGCAACGCCGGGATCCAGCGGCGGTCCAGCTTCCTCAAGTGCGATCTCGACGACTGGAAGAGGGTCATCGAGGTAAACCTCTACGGTACCTTCCACTGTCTGAAGGCTTTCCTGCCGGGGATGGTGGAGCGGGGAGGCGGTCGGGTCGTGGTCATCTCCTCCATCATGGGGAAGCTTCCCAATCCCTTCAACAGCTCTTATGCCGCCTCCAAGCACGCGCAGCTGGGGCTGGTGCGGACCTTGGCGGGGGAGTTGGCCTTGATGGGAGCCGGGGGAGTGACGGTTAACGCGGTGTGCCCGGGGATCACCGATACCGATATGATCACGGGACCTCAGGGGACCCTGACCCGTTACGCCGAGAAGCAGGGCATCTCCGTGGACGAGGCCTGGGACAGGGCCTTCCGCCAGGTCAGCCTGCAGGGCAGGTTGCTCGACCCCTCGGAGGTGGCGGCCGCGGTGGTCTATCTCTGTTCCGAGGAAGCCCGGGGCGTGACCGGCCAGGCCCTCAATGTCTGCGGTGGGGCTGCGTTCTGCTGAGGTGAGGGGGACCAGAGGAACATTATGGTCGAGCCGCCGCGCGAATTCCAGCGGAGGCGCCGGGGCGGGGATGCCTTTGCGGCTGGAGAAAGGCAGGTGGAGCTGTCGACAGGCTTTGCGGCTGGGGCGGTTATGTTTGATAATATCGGACGGCGATGAGAAAGAGGGAAGACCCCGGGCCGCTCAGCCGGGGGGCGCCTCCAGGGGATCCTGGCCGTGAGGGAGGAGGGGAGCGCATGAGGGAATCCACCCGCAACATCATCAGGATGCACGGCCGCCGCTATGACCGGGCCGCCCACAACTACATCTACTTCGCCTTCTACGACGTCTACGTCAAGTATTTCCTCAGGGCGGGAAGGGCGGTTGCGCGTTACCTCTCTCGGCTTCCCGCGGCCTCGTGGGCCTTCGGGCAGGTGTTCGAGAGGTACCACGGAAAGGTGGTGACCCAGGAGGACGCCGCCAAGATGCTGACGCTGCAGGAGGACGTAATCCTGGGCCCGGACCGCACTGAGCGCATCATCCCCTACCGCTACGCCAACCAGATAATCCTCAAGGAGCCGCAGTACATCGCGGTTATGGACTGCCCCTGCCGCCTATCCCGGGAGAACCCCTGCCAGCCGGTCAACGTGTGCATGGCCGTGGGCCGGACCACCGCCCAGTTCTGGATGGAGCACGGCAAGAAATACAACGTGCGGCGCATCACCCAGCAGGAGGCCTTGGAGATAATGCGTCGGGCCCACGAGCAGGGCTGCATCACCACCGCCTGGTTCAAGGTGGCCACCGGGGGAAGGACCGGCGTCATCTGCCAGTGCTGCACCTGCTGCTGCGGTGCCCTGGAGGGGGACCGCCTGGTGAAGGGCATCGCCGGCGGCGAGAGGTATTCCAACATAGCCCCGTCGGGATACCGGGTCTCCATAGACCAAGATAAATGCAACGGGTGCGGGGAATGTATCAAAGCCTGCAGCGTCTTCGACGCCGTCGTCCGCGGAGAGGACGGGAAGCCACGGTACCGGGAGTCGCTGTGTAAGGGTTGTGGGGTGTGCGTGGAGAAGTGCCCGAGCGGTGCCCGGAAGCTGGTCTGGGACTGGGAGGCTGGAGGACCCATCCCTCTGGACCTGGACATAGCAAGGGAGATGCTGTCCGGATAGAGGAAAAAGGAGAGAGAGATGGCTGACCGCAAGAAGACGGATTACGTGGTGGTGGGATCGGGAGCCGGCGGCGGCACCATAGCCCACGAGCTGATCAAGCGAGGTCGGAAGGTGCTGGTGCTGGAGCGCGGTCCCGATATCCGTTGGGTGGGCAACCACGCTTTTGCCGTCGCCATCCTGGATAAGCACGGATTCCTCACCTCCAAGGAGGGGATGGGGGTGGCCAGGGCGCTCTGCACCGGCGGCTCCACCGTGATCACCTGCGGGACCGCTTCCCGCCCGCCCAAGGGGGTCTTCGAGAAGCACGGCATCGACCTCACCCCTTACCTGGAGGAGGGAGAGAGGCAGTTGGGAGTGACCACCCTCCCCGATGACGTCATCGGCGAGGGGGTGCTGGCCCTCATGGAGGCGGGCAACCGTCTGGGGATGAGCTGGGTGAAGCTGCAGAAGTTCATCGACCCCACCAAGTGCGAGCCGCGCTTCTGCAACTGCATGCTGGGATGCGCCAAGGGGGCCAAGTGGACCTCGCGGGTCCTGCTGGACGAGGCGGTATCCCTGGGGGCGGAGGTGCTTCCCAACGTGAAGGTGGAAGAGGTCATCATCCAGCAGGGCGAGGCCGTGGGGGTGAAAGCCTGGCAGCGGGGACGGGGAGAACTGGTCATCGAGGCGGACCGGGTCATCCTGGCGGCGGGAGGAATGGGCACGCCGGTGATCATGCAGAAGTCAGGAATCCACGGGGCGGGCAACGGGTTCTTCTGTGACCCTCTGGCCTTCACCATAGGGTATCACCCCCGCCTGAAGGCAGGATTCGCCCCACCTATGACCGTGGGCACCTTCGATTTCTGGGACTCCGACGGTTTCCTGCTCTCCCCGGTGGTGGATCCCTGGATCTCCATGGCTCTGGAGACGGTCAAGGCCAAACCCTCCCGCCTCCTCTACTGGCCGCAATACCCCCGGACCATGGGTATCATGACCAAGGCCAAGGATGAGCTCGCTGGACGCATCAGCATAGACGAGACTTTCTCCAAGCAGCTGACCCACCGCGATCAGGCCCTGCTGGACAAGGGGGGCTCCATTGCCCGCAAGGTCCTCATCGAGGCGGGCTGTGACCCTCACACCATCTGGACCACCAAGGCCCGGGGTGCCCATCCCGGGGGGACGGTGCGAATCGGCGATATGGTGGGCACCGACCTTCAGACGGAGATAAAGGGTCTCTATGTCTGCGATGCCTCGGTCATTCCCGATTCGCTGGCCGCCCCGGTGGTGCTGACCCTGGTGGCCCTGGCCAAGCGGCTGGCCGATCAACTGGAGCCCGCTGGCGAGAAGGCGAAGGGGCGCGCGGAAAAGGCCGCTGCCAGGTAGGGTCCTTACCGAGGGTTACGGAGCCAATAGCAACTGCGCCATACCGCGGATGTTGGCGGGACCGCCCGGGCTTTCGTGCCTGTTTTCACCGGCGGGAACGTCCGGGCCGCGTCGCTTCCTGCCCTTCCCTCATCAACTCCAGGATGAGAGGATAGGAGGGATGGAAATTGCAGGTGCACCAGCAGCATTCCGAGCAGATACGCCTGCAGAACAACCCTGACCACCCCTTTCTAGATCCTAAAGATGTTTTCTACCCCCGGCTCCATTTCCCTTGCCTCCTCAACCGAGGTCAGGCGCCAGAACTTCAATCCTCGTAGATGAAAGGGTGTGTGGGAGCAAGTCTTGACATTTGGCATCTTGTTCCCCGATCGGAGCGCTGCACCAATCTTCGATCCTTGTTCGGGAAAGAAGCTTTTCGGACGATATGCCGAGGGGACAAGGCGTGTAGTGGGAACAGGCCGTCTCCATCGGTTTCATGCCGATTGGGGGTAGATCCGGAAAGGTGCGGGATGGTTCACTCGAGGGGGTTGCCACTGCCATGCAATAGCAGCGTTTGGGGTATAATCGACCTCATCCCCGCGGAGTGCGCGGGCAGGGAACACTGGAGGGAAGCGCGATGCTGCTCAAATGGCTGGAGGAAGTGGGAAGCCGCATCATCGGTTTCGGTAGGCATTTCACGACGCCCCTGGCCCGCATCTCCCCCGATCTCATCACCTCCACCATCAACGAGAACCCAGAATTGGTGGAGCGGATCGTCGGGGAGCTGGATGCGGGGGTCATCGCTGGGGCCATCAACGACAAGCCCGAGTTCGTCTCCGACCTGATGAAGTCGCTCAACCCGGAGATCGTGGCCGACCTGGTCAACAACAACCCTCAATTCGTGCAGGAACTGGTCTCCGGCATCGACCCGGGAGCGGCAGCCTCGCTCCTGGAGAACAACCTGGAGTTCATCGGCGCGGTGATGGCCCGGGCCCGCCCGGAAGCCTTGGCGGAGCTGGTGAACTCCAACCCCGAGGTGATCGGGAGGATGGCGCGCAGTGTGGACCCGGCGGTGATCGCCGGGGTGGTCAACAACAACGGAGCCTGGATGAGGGAGCTGGCCTCCCATATAGACCCGCGGGTAGTTGCGGACCTGGTCAACCTGGACCCCTCCTGGTTCCGCGGCCTTCTCCAGTCGCTGGCCCCATCTCGTCTCAGCGAGATGGTGAACGCCTCGGGCGACCTGGTGGCCGAGGTCCTCAGGCTCCTGGATCCCCAGGTGGTGGCGGACCTACTCGACGCCTACATGGATTTCACCGCGCGGGTGCTGCAGGCGGTGGGCAGCGAGAACCTGGTGAGGGCGCTGAACCGGCTGCTGGCCCACCCGGTGTCCTCCCGCCTGGTCTTCGACTGCGTGGTGGAGATGCCGCCGCTCCGCCGGGCAATGCGCTCGCGGGTGAAGATGGTGGGATGCCACCTCCAGAACCCCCAGGAGTTCCGCAACATACCTTCTTATTGAGAGCGGGGGGAGCCAGGAGCGGTGGGTGAGGGTCGCATGGAAGGGGGTTGACGGAGCGGCCATGGACCTTAAGCAGAGCCTTTTCTACGAGTCGGTGCGCTTCTTCATCGGACCCTTCCTCTCCCTGCACACCAGGTTACAGTCGGAGGGGGCGGAGAACGTGCCCGCCGAAGGGGGGGCTCTGCTGATCTCCAACCACCGCTCTCTGGAGGACCCCTTCCTCATCGCGCTGTCTGTGGACCGGCAGATCAACTTCGCGGCGGCGTCCTTCGCCTTCTACTTCCCGGTGGTGCGCGAACTCATCGGGATGATGGGCATCTTCCCCTTGAGCATCTCGGGGGGGAGGGAGAGCCGCAAGTCCCTCTCGGAGGCGCTGGAACTGTTGAAGGCGGGGGAGCTGGTGGGCATCTTCCCGGAAGGGATCTACGCCATCAGCGCGCCCGACAAGGTCGACCGCATCACCGTTTTCCGTACCGGATTCGTGCGGCTGGCATTGGATGCGCGGGTCCCGGTAATACCGGTGGCAGTGGTGGGACTGGAGGAGAGGAAGCTGCCCCGCGTCCCCGGCTGGCTGGCCCAGCCCTTCGTGGGCAACGACGCGGTGAGGGAGGGGGTGAGCTGGATCTACTACCGCCGAGCCAGGGTGCGCATCGGCGTCCCCCTGGACCTCAGCCCCTTCTACGAGGAGCCGCTGACCAAGGAACTCATCGACCGCATCAGCGGCAAGGTGCGACGGGTCATCATCAAGCTATACAACGGGGAGGACCGGGAGAGGTTCCTCTACGGTACCCGTCCTTTCGATCTGGCGCGGGACCGCGTTTGATGTTATTGGTTGGACCACCAAACCAATATTGCCAAACGCCGCGGGACTGTTCTAAAATATGCTCTGCACGCTTAGCTGGCGGTAAAGTCGGGATCGGTGATGCTCAGGAGGTGAGTCTGCATGGAGCCCAAAGACATCCCCTACCTCATACTCGGGGCCATGTCCACGGCGCGGTCGGAGACCAAGAGGACGGTGGAGGAACTGGTCAAGAGAGGCCAGGAAGCCATCAAGAAAAAGCCCCGGCAAGTTTCCAAGAAGGGCGAAGAGTACATCTCCGAGCTCATCGAAAAGGGGCGCAAGCAGGAGGACGAGTTCGTGTCCACCCTCACCGGGGAGATCCAGAAGCTGCTCTCGAGCATGGGCCTGGTAACCAGGGAGGACATCAGGAAGCTGACTGAGAGGATTGAGAAGCTGGAGAAGAAGCTCTGAGAAAGGCGGGTGGGAAGATGGCTGACTTCGACATCTCCAGTCTGCCCTATCTCATCCTCGGCGCCGTGACCACGGCGCGGGAAGAGACCGCCAGGCTGGCCAAGGACCTGGTGGAGAAGGGCAAGGGCATCGCCCCGGCGGCCAAGGAGAAGGCCAAAGAGGGGGCCAAGGCGCGGGACGCCCTCATCTCCAAGGTCAAGGAGGGGGCCAAGGCGCGGGACGCCCTGGTGGCCAAGGGGGCTCAGCGCACCGACGAGCTCACCGAGGCGGTCCTGAAGGGCGTGCAGAAGGTCCTCTCCCAGATGGGGCTGGGGACCAAGGCCGACATCGAGGCGCTGCAGAAGCGCTTGGACGCGCTGGAGAAGAAGACCGCGGCGAAGCCGGCAGCCGCCAAAAAGACCGCGGCGAAGAAGCCCGCGAAGAAATAGACGCTCGGAATCGATATCATCCGAAGGGGCCGCCCGGCCCCTTTTCCTTTGGGGCGAGGGTGCGGGATGCGGCGCTCAGTCCCCCGACTCGGCCCGGGCTTTCACATCGCGCAGGGCCGCGTCCATAACCGTCCGGTTGAGCCTCTTCACCATGAAACCCGCCAGGGGTAGCCCGATGTCGGCTCCGTAGGTGTAAGTTAGCAGGGTCCCTCCCTCGCCGTCGTCCTCCAGCCGGTAGGATGCGCGCACGTCGCGGAGGTCTCCCTCCACGTAGGATATGTCGATGGTGCCCTTGCCGTAGGAGTACTCGAGGACGTACTCGACCTCCCGCACCACCGCGTTGATGCGGTACAGGACGTGCTTGCCCCGCTTGCGGGAATCGCGCTTGAGAACCCGCGTCTCCAGGACGTTGGACATCCACTGCGGGTAGCTCTCGAAGTCCAGGAGCACCTCCATGACCCGGTCGGGGGGAGCGTCCACCCTGATGGTCTTGCTCTGCTCCTTAAGCGACGCCATCGCCATCACCCCTTTTTTCTCGCAGCTGCGCGCCATCCGCCGGGGGCCCCGTGCCCCGTTGGGAGCCCGGAACGCCATCGCCGGTCGAGACAGATTATAGGCCAACGGGCCGGTGGGCAGCCATCGGGCGACATCCCGAACCGTCCGCAGGCGCCGCAGGCAACTCAAGCGAGACGGCGATGCGTCCGATAAGAGAACCTGGAGGTCGGTTGTCCTCGAGGAAACAGCAAGGGAAGGAGAAAAGAGGAGGAAGTCGAAATAACGCGCGAGGCAATGGCAAGGAAGCAGGGAACGCAGCTAAAGAAGCAGGATCCGCCCCTTGAAAGGAAGGGCGGGAGGAAGGTCCGGCAGAAAAGGATAACCCAGACCGACCTCACTCCCGAGGAGAAGCGGATGCTCTACGAGGATCCCGACGTGGAGATATACCCTGCTCTCTTCGTCCCCGGATACGCCTCCCCGGCCTTCTACTCACGGGTCTTCCGCAACCGCCTGGAGGATGCCAACATCGAGGTCTATGCCCTGCGCTTGCCCCGCTTGGCCACCGGCGACATCAAGCTCTCCGCGGAGGTCCTGGCCCAAAGGGTCGAGGAGCTCAAGGCGGAGCTGCGGGTGAAGAAGCTCAACCTCATCGGGCACAGCCTGGGGGGCATCATCATCCGCTACTACCTCAAGCGCATGGACGGCTGGAAGAACGTGAAGCGGGCCGTGTACATTGCCACTCCCCACCACGGGGTGCCCCTGGCTCGGCTGGTCAGTTTCACCCGGGCGGGAAGACAGCTCCTCCCCGGCAGTGATTTCCTGCGGGAGATCCAGGACGACCCCAGCACCTGCAGAAGAGCCCGCTGCCTCTCCGTATACAGCGTCTTCGACCCCATCTCCCAACCGGTATCCAGCTGTCACCTGGGGTGCGCTTACAATAAGAAAGTATACTTCCCGGTGGGCCACATGGGGCTGCTGCTCTCGGAGCGGGCGGTGGAATGGATCGCCGGCTTCCTCGAGGGGAAGTTCGACGATGACGAAAGGTTCGCCCGACTGGAGAGGGAGATAGAATCCAGGCCGCCCATGTACAGGCACCTGCGCGGCGTCAGCAGTCTCTACCGGTGAGGGAAGGGGACGCTCGACGGCGTTCGGCAGAGATCCGGCGAAAGGGCATCGACCATTCTCAAACTTGACACTATATGTTATAGTTAATAGAGTTAAAAAGTTTTTATTAATGTTGAAGATAGTAAAGAATTGATGATTAAAGCGACAGAGGGGGTTTTAGCGATGAGGAGGAGGGCTATCCTCTGGGCGGCAGTAGCGGTGGCCCTGGCCCTGGCGCTGCTACCCGGATGCGGGGGGAATGACAAGGAGCTGCAGGACAAGTTCAACGAGGGTTATCAGGCGGGAGTGAGGGCGGAGCAGGCCAAGTGGAGCGACGCCAAGCTACAGCTGGCCAGGACCTACATCAAGGAGCAGGAGGACAGCCAGGAGAACATCCGGCGGCTGCTGGGCGGGGAGATAACCAGCATAACCGTGGACCTGGTCAACGTGCCTGAGGGGTCCGACCGCGGGCAGCTGGAGATAACCGCGCACCTCCGGGACGGCAGCACCATCAAGGGAGTCATCGACATGGTCAAGATAGACTCCTACTGGTACATGGAGAAGGTGACGCGGACCTCCGGTTCCTGAGGCGGGGGCGTCTTTAGGGCGGGTAGCGCCGCGTCCGCGGCGCCTTTATCATACTCAATGCGGATCTGAGCGGGAACAGGCCGGCCCCGGCGGTTCCCCGAAGGCGGAAGAGCGGAGGCGGACCGTTTGGAACTGCGTGATTACCTCTATATCATCAGGCGGCGGAAATGGTGGGTGATCATCACCGTCATCCTGGCGACCGCCGCGACCCTGGCCTATTCCCTCTTCTTCCAGGCGAAGGTGTACGAGGCGGTTTCCCAGGTGGTCATCAAGGAACAGCCCGCGGCCGCCTCCGCCCTGGCCCAGGACCTTTTGGAGGAGCTCAGCACCCAGCCGGAACGTTCGGTCCAGACCCAGGTGGAGCTGATCAAGAGCAAGGCGCTGGCGGAGAGGGTGGTCGGGGCGCTGCAGCTGGAGATGGGGCCGGAGACCCTCATGGGCAAGCTCTCGGTGGAGCTGCTGGGGAAGACCAACATCATCGACATCAGGGTGACCGACGGGAACCCTGTGGTGGCCAGGGACCTGGCCATCGAATACGCCCGCCAGTACCAGGAATGGCGCATCGAGGAGAGCGCCAAGGGCCTGCGCAGCGCGGCCAGCGAGATGATGGACAAGAGCAGGGAGGCGGAGGAGGACGTAAGGGAACTGAGCAGGCAGTTCGGCGATAAGGTCAGCAGCAAAGACCTCTCCGAGGAGGACAAGCTCAAGCTGCAGAACGCCGTCAGCAAGTATCTGGAATCGGAACAGGAGCTGCGCAAGCTGACCGTGGCCGAGGAGCTGGTGAGGGGGCAGTACGAGATCCTCCTGGACGAGAAGGTCCCCGACCGCCCGATCAGCCCGCGCCCCGCGCGCAACGGCACCCTGGCCTTCTTCACCTCGCTGCTCCTGGGGCTGGGCCTGGCCTTCCTGGCGGACTACCTCGACGACACCGTCGATACGCGGGAAGAGGCGGAACGGCTGGCCGAAGCCCCCATCCTCGGGGAGATACCGCGGGAGGAGAGCAGGGAGGAGGGGCGCTCGGTCATCGTCATGGTGACCTCGCCCAAGTCCTCCACGGCGGAGTCCTTCCGGGCCCTGCGCACCAACATCCAGTTCATCAATTACGAGCATGACATCAAGCTGCTCATGTTCACCAGCGCGGGTCCGGAGGCGGGCAAGTCCTTCACCGTGGCGAACCTGGGGGTGGCTCTGGCCGAGGCGGGCCACCGGGTGCTGGTCATCTGCGCGGATATGCGCAAGCCCAACCTGCACACCTTCTTCCACCTGGATAACAAGATGGGCCTGTCCACCGTGCTCATCGGGAGGGCCTCCATGGAGGAGTGCCTGAAATCTTCGGGTATGGCCAATCTCAAGGTGCTGACCTCCGGCCCCCTCCCCCCCAACCCCTCGGAGCTGCTGGGATCGCGCCGCATGAACGAGATCCTGGAGAAGGCCCGGCAGATGGCGGATGTTGTCCTGCTGGACACCCCCCCGGTCCTGGCCACCAGCGATGCGGCGGTGCTGGCTCCCCGGGTGGACGGGGTGGTCCTGGTGCTCTCTGCGGGGACCTCCCGCAGGGACGAGACCAGGAAGACGCGGGCGCTGCTGGAGCAGGTGAAGACGCGAATCCTCGGAGTGGTCCTCAACAACGTGAGCGAGACCCACTCCTACGGTTATTATTACTATTACAGTTACGGGGAGCGTCACCGGAAGAGGAAATGAACCGGTGGATGGCGCTCCTCACCGGATATCCGGGGAGATGCGATCTCGGCTTCAACCCCTGCCTGCGCAAGCCGGAGAGGGGGCCCGTTCTTGTGCCGGCATGGGCTGCTTTTGAGCATTTAACCCTGCTCTCCCCTCGCCTTTGGAGTGATGTTGGAGCCGAGGTTGACGGAAGTCCTTTCTACCTGTGATATATTCGTCTTATCCTGGGCATGAAGGTGTCGGGAAAGCGGAAGGAAGGCATGAGCAGAAAAGCCTTCACAGCAGAGTACCGGGGCATGGTCATGGCCGGTGTGGCCCTGGTGGCATTGGCGGCGCTGCTCGCCCTGTGGTTGATCCCCTGGGGTGGTGGGGGAGAAAATTCACCCGTCCCGCAGCAGGGCGGAGAGTTGGCTGCCGGGGAGACGGCGTTCCAGGAAGGTAAAAACACTGCGCAGGAAGAGGGCGCGTCGGAAGGCGTCCTCGATGAGGGTTCGGAGGATGCGGGCATACAGCCGGGGCAGGACGAAGGGGACGCCGGAGAGGTTAGTGGCGCGGCGACAGGAGAGGACTTCTCCAACGCCACCCCCACTCGCCGCTACGTCACCGAGACCCAGCGCCACCAGAACTTCCTGGCGGCGGTAGCGGCGGGGCAGGTGAGGCGCATGGACTTCATCTCCACCGACTACCAGCCGGCGAGCGACCCCAATTCCTCTTATATCACCTTCTCCCTGATCACTTCGGACGGCGACCGCAGCACCGGTATGATGGTGATGAAGCAGGAATCGGGGATGTGGAGGATCTCCGCGGTCAAGCAGCTGAGCGGCACCCTGGGGGGAGGCACCAATTACCTGGTGCCCGCCGGTTTCGAGGAGGTGTTGGCGGCCGAGCTGCAGGAGCACCAGCCCTTCTTCAGCAAGTTGGCCCAGGGCCGGGTGAGCGCGCTGATCGTGGACGAGGACCAGCATCCTTCGGAGACGGAGACGGTGCTCATCGGCCGGGTGGTGGGGCGCAGCGGGCGTACCGAGAACACGGTGATGTACCTTCGCAAGGACTATAACCTCTGGCACCTCACCGGCTTCGACTACCGATAGGACGGGGATGCTTCGGATGGCACGGAGGGCGAACAGTTCGAGGGCGGCGGCGCGCACGGTGGCCGCCGCCCTTATCCTGCTGTCGGCCGCATTATCGGTGTCCCGTATGGGGGTAAAGGCTGCAGCAGCGAATCCCGCCGATCCGCGGAGCGGGGCGGTGGGAGGGGAGGGGGTCCTCAACCAGTTGAAAGAGGCCCGGGATTGGCTGCCGGTGAGCGGCGCCGAGGCCGCGGAGAGGGTCGCCGGAAGGAGCGAGTCCCTGAGGTTCCCCCGGCAACGTGAGGATTTTCGGGCTGCTTCCGTGGTGGGAGGGGTGCGGGGAGTGACCGTATCCATCCCCTTCGACACGGTGAACGGCTGGGTGACCCATGGGGGAGGGAATGTCCGGGTGGAGCTGTGGCGGGGTCCGGATCTGATGTGTTCGGTGAACGCGGTCTCCCAGGAAGACGGCTGGTTCTACGCCGACCTGGCCAACGCGGGCGGCGACGTCCTTCACGGGGACCGCGTCAGGGTCATCGATCTCGCGGACATGGCCTCGGCCGACATAGACGTGAACCTCACCGGGTTGGTGCTCCCCAACCTGAACAAGGTGGTGGGGGTGACTGCCGCCGGCAATGCCGTGGACGTTTACATCAACACCCCTTCCTTTTATTACTGCGACATACCCCCGGGAGCAGGTCACGTGAGCGCCACTCTGGTCGGGGGCGATTACCAGGCCGTCTTCGATGACTTCCCCCTGCGTGTGGGGGATGCCGCCTACATCTTCTCCACCTACCCCAGCGGCCATCGGGTTGCCGAGACCGCCCGCGAGCCCAGCGGCTACAACCTGGTGGTGTATCCCCAGCTGGACGAGGTCTCCGGGTATGCCGAGCCGACTTGCGACGTCAAGGTGAATGCCGGGAGCTCCTCCCGGACCGTCTGTTCCGCGGGGGACGGGTTCTTCCTGGCCTGGTTCACCGACCACGATATCCTACCCGGGGAGGTGGTCTCCTCCACCATCTCAGGGGTCCCCAAGTCCATCACCGTGGCCGACATCACCGCCCGGGCCGACCCGGGCACCAACCTGGTCGAGGGCACCGCGCCCCCCAACCAGTTCATCCGCCTCACCCTCAACCCCTACACCGATCCCATCATCATGGAGGGGACTTCCGATGACAGCGGCGCTTTCCGCTTCGACCTGGCGGGCAGTTACGTGCTGCAGGGCAACGAGGTCTTCAACATCACCTGGTACGACGCCGACTGGGACTGCGTCATCTATAACTTCAACACCTACAGCTGGTACCTGCCCGAGGGATATACGGGCCCGGGGTTCGACGAATGGGTGTTGGTGATGAACCCCAGTGGCGTGGCCGCGCAAGTGCGGGTCATCTACCAGACCTCCAACGGGCCGGTCAGCGGACCTCTGTTCACCGCCCCGCCCGATTCCCGCTCCACCGTGCACGTCAACGAGTACGTCCCCATGACCATGGTCTCCACCCTGGTGACCGCGGTGGACGGCGGGGAGATCATCGCCGAGCGGGCCATGTACATGTACCGCACCATAGATGGCAAGTGGGGGAGCCATGATTGCGTGGGGATCCTCACCCCCTCCTCGGTATGGTACCTCCCCGAGGGATATACGGGCCCGGGTTTCGACGAATGGGTGCTCATCCAGAATCCCAATGCCCAGCAGGTCAAGGTGGAGGTGAGGTTCCTCACCCCGGCGGGGGTGGGCAAGCAGTTCGACATCTTTATCCCTGCGCAGAGCCGCTATACCATCCATGTCAACGAGCACCTGCAGAACACCGACGTTTCCACGCGCCTCGAGTCGAAGACGGCGGAGGGAGGGAAGGTCCTGCCTATCTACGCCGAGCGGGCCATGTACATGATCAGCACGCCCGACGGCAAGGTGGGGGCGCACGATTCCATCGGGCTTTCTTCCGCCCGACAGGCCTGGTACATGCCCGAGGGGACCACCCGCCCCGGGTTCGACATGTGGGTGCTGGTGATGAACCCGGCGGAGGCGGAGGTCAGGTGCAAGGCCAGCTTCCTCACCCCGGCGGGCGTGGGGGCGGAGAAGGAGTTCAGGATGGGGCCGCAGAGCCGCTATACCATCCATGTCAACGATCTGCTTCCCAACTCGGACATATCCACGGTGGTGGAGTGCCTCGAGGGCCCCGGTATCCTGGCCGAGCGGGCCATGTACATGAGGACCGCCGACGGCAAGCTGGGAGCCCACTGTTCCATCGGCGCCTCCGAAACATCCACCGTGTGGGTACTCCCCGAGGGGACCACCCGCCCCGGGTTCGACATGTGGGTGCTGGTGCAGAATCCCAATGAATTCTCCGTGAGGGTGAGGGTGACCCTGCTCGGACCCTCTGGGCCTGTGAATACCCGCACATTCGACATGAATCCCCAGAGCCGCCTGTCCGTCCATGCCAACGACATGGTCAACAACCTGGACATCTCCACCAAGGTGGAGGCCGAGGGCATAAACCCCGGCGGGATCCTGGCCGAGCGGGCCATGTACATGTGGACGGTGGACTACAAGCAAGGAGCCCACTGCTCCATCGGCTTGCCCTGGGCGGACATCTTCTGAAAGAGAGGCCCGCGCCAGCCGCCCCGATGCAAAAGCGGGCATGCGCCCAGCCTCATCCTAACGCGGTTCTCGGGACCCTCAGGGATGCCGGAGGCGGCTGTAGAGATGGCCGGGGATGCGCGCGAGGCCGGATGCTCGCTGGGACGGCTTGTCCGCCAACAGGAAGAAGATGAGGTTGCGCGGGGTCAGGGAGCGGGAGCGCATGGAGGAAAGACGACGGGGGGAGAGCATCAACTCATAGGCGCGGTAAAGGGGGTAGCGGGGGCGCAGTTCCTCCAGAGCCCCGGTGGGGACGGTGTCCCGGGGGGCGACCCCAGCGAGGAGGCGCAGCGCCGGGTGGACGAGGCTCTGGACCTCCCATCTCCGGCACCAACGGGCCAGCTCCGCGAAATCTACCCTTTCCGCGGAGAGCGACTCCAAGAGGTCGCGCAGGGTGATGAGTCGGGCGAAACGGTGGTTGGCGGCAAGGTCCAGGCACAAGAATATCACCAGGTGCTCCGGAGACATGGAGGTTATGGGCAGTCCCCACAGCTGGTCCTCGCGGGAGCACGACCAGATGTCCTCGGGTTCGAACCGGGTCCTGCGGTCGTACTCCCGGGGCCAGTGGATGGACAGGTGCAGGTCAACGTCCACCTTTAGCCGCCCTCCCTCCAGCTCCCGGCGAAAGCAGGTGCTGTGGGGAGGGGGCATGAATTCCGGGCCGCCCCGTTGGGGCCGGAAACCTTCTTTCTCCAAGATACGGACCGCCGCTTCCACTTCGCTTCTCCGCACCATGAGGTCGATGTCCCGGTAGGGACGGGCTTCCCGGCGCGAATATATCCTGGCGGCAAGGTAATTGCCCTTGAGGGGTAGGGGGCGCAAGCCCTCGTTGGAGCAGCGTTCCAGCAAAGATCTCAACTGGTGCTCGATTATGGTGGTGCGGACCAGATCCCGGTGGAATCCAAGAGCGCACTCGGCGAAGAGCCGGGAGGAGGGCCCCAGGGGGAGCCCCATCTCCTGGAGGTCCCGCAGGGCCAGATGGGCCAGGGGCAGCAGGCAGTGGTAGGTCAGATCCTGCAGGATGAGGGGGGCCTGTTCCTCCCCCAGACTTCTTAAGGTCTCCGAGAGGGCGCAGGCATCTTCAAGGTTCCCGAAGCGGTATGCCACCAGTTGCAGGGGCAGGCGCTGATGCGGGTGTTCCAGTGCGTTCCCTCCCTCAGCCTCCTCCGCTCCGCGGGCGGGAGGATGTTATTCTCCGCCTCGCCCGAGGATGCGCTTCAGGCGCCGAGCCATCCCCTTGAGTGCTCCCGTCCCCTCCGTGGCTCCGGCGCCGGAGTAATAGTAATAATGGTAATAGTATCCGTATCTATCCCGGGGAGCGACGTTGTTTATCACCACCCCGATGATGTTGGCATCCACCCTCTTCAGCAAGCTGACGCAATGGCGGGAGCTGTCCCGGTCCGCTTCCCCGTACAAGGCCACCAAAAGAACCCCGTCCACCATGGAAGATAGGGCCACCGCGTCGCTGATGGCCAGGATGGGGGGAGCGTCCACCAGGACGTAATCGGCATTTGCCGCGGCTTCCCGGATGAGTTGACCCATGCGGGTGGAGGAGACCAGCTCCGCCGGGTTGGGGGGCTTTATGCCCGAGACAAGGACCCGCAGGTTGGGAAAGGGCGATTCGACCAGGGCTTCCTCCAAAGACAGATTGCCCGCCAGCACCGCGGTGAGCCCGCCTTCGCGGACCTCCGGTCGCTTAATGCTGCTTTTGCCCCAGATGAACTTCTCCAGCGCCGGGCGCCGCAGGTCCGCCTCCACCATGATCACCCGCCTGCCCATCTCCGCGAGGGCCACCGCCAGGTTGATGAGGACGGTGGATTTGCCCTCCTCGGGCCTCGCGCTGGTGACCAGGACTGACTTAATGCCCTTCTCCATCCCCAGGAACTGGAGGTTGGTGCGCAGGGAGCGATATCCTTCCACCGAGGGATGCTCCGGCTGGGAAGCGTAGACTATCTTGTAGCCGGCTTCCTCCTCCGGCTCCAGGAAGGCGATCTCTCCCAGGATCGGGGCTTCGTAATACCTCTCGAAATCCTCGCGGGTCCTCAGAGTGTCGTCCATGTACTCCCAGAGAAAGGCCAGGCCCGTCCCCAGCAGCAGACCCACCAGGAAGCCGAGGATGCCGTTGCGCACCGGTCGCGGGCCGACCTGGGAACCCAGGGTGGCGTTCTGGATTATCTCCAGCCCTCCCTGCTGCAGGGATTCGGAGATGCGCAGGCTCACGTATTTCTCCCAGAGGGCCGTCCACAGGCTCGCGGCCCGCAGGGCTTCCTGCTTGAGCGATTCGGGGACCTGGGTGATCCCGTACTGGTCTATCTTTGCGGTAACCTCCTCGATCTCGCCCTGCAGTTCCTGGATGCGGTTCCAGACCGCCTCCCGGGCCTCCTCCAGCTGGATGATGGCGCTGGCCTTACGGTTGCTGATATATACCTCTGCGTAAGCCTGGCAGACGTCGCGTGCCAGGTAGCGATCGGAGGCGATGACCGTTATGCGGAAAGTGCTGGTCCTCTCCACCTGTCGTACCTGCACCATGGAGGTGAGCTGCGCGGGACCGGGGACGTATGCCGGGAGGAACTTTTCCTGCCCCCCTCCCATCTCACGTTCTTTGCGGATTTGGTCGTATTGGGCAGAAAGGCGTTCGTAGACGCCCTGGGCCGTTTCCGGTGTTCTGATGATCTCCGCCTGGGTCTTGATATAACGGTCGGGGTCGAAGAGAGCAGCGGAGAAGTAGCTGCCCAGTAGGGACTCGCCCGCGGTGTTGGCCTCGGAGAGGATGAGGACATCCGAGGAGTAGGTGGGTGTCTGGATCACTGAGAAGACGACGGCAAGGGCGGTAACCGCCAGCACCGACCAGAGGATGACCCACTTGCGGTGCCTGATTATCTCGATGTAGTCCTTGAGCTCCAGTCCCCTCGCCTCCTTATCGGCGCTCTACCATATGATACTCTCCCGCCCCCGGCTCCACAATCAGAACCGGAGCCACCCCTCTGAATATTTCCCAAAACGAATCGCGGGGGGTTGCCGCAATCCGGGCTTGTGGACCTCGAAGCAGGCTAGAAACTCATGCCAACACGAAATCCGACTCGCTGTGCGGGTTTCGCGAGCGTAAGCAGGCAGCGCTTTTCGTTCTTCGTTCGTGTATGCGAATCGCAAAAATAATATTGATATTGCGGAGAGGGTAATTTTCAGGCGAAATGTCTTCAA